>OGLM01000078.1_pt1 | contig 114401 bp, 75 predicted proteins | sample 1572531 | NCBI WGS metagenome assembly OGLM01 (sample SAMEA2581909, study PRJEB24529) | metagenome | biome: Human gut stool | place: China | collected 2011
ACACCAGAAGGGTGTCTCCTGTACCGAGTGCGGCTTTGGTGGCAGTTGGTACACCAGAGGGGTGTCTCCTGTACCGAGTGCGGCGTTAGTGCTGGTTTGTACACCAGAAGGGTGTCTCCTGTACCGAGTGCGGCTTTGGTGGCAGTTGGTACACCGGAGGGGGCTTTAAGGTACAAATCTACATTGAAGATTCCTTTGGCGTCACTAAAACTATCTAAAGACTTATGCTGAATATCCAGCCGATGTAGTCCTTGTTGAGGTTGGAGATCGGGAAGCGGCCGATGTAGTGCCAGAAGTTGCGGGCGTAGCGGATGCCGATCTGCGTGTCGTAAGGGAGCCAGAAAAAATTGCCTAGATTGACGGAGAGGTCGGCTCCGACGCTGAACAGGTTCTCGCCCATGACCGCTCCTGGATTGTAATGCAGTTCGTGGTTCCAACTGAATGTCTGGTAGGACCAGTCGAAGAACGGCGTCAGCTCGAAGTTCTTGACGTAGGCCACGGGGCTGAGGAACGACCAGTCCACGTCAGCGAAAGGAATCGCATAGTCTGCGGTGACCCTCCATCTGGACTCCGAGCAGGAGTTGATGATGCTTTTAAGGTTGGTGTCCACGAACCCTCTTGGAATGGCAGTCAATGCTCCTTCCATGATTCCGCCCTCTTCGTATGGCCCGTACCACACCTCCATCGACGCGGTGAGCCTGAGTCCTTGACGGGCCGTGAACCCTGGAAGATAGCCGTAGGTGTAGAGATAAGCGGTCGGATTGTAGGCCTTCATATGGCCCGGTCTGAAGTGAAATCCCAGTTCCGCACCGAATCCGAGCGACGGAAAGACCTGTGACGGGGCTTTCTGTCTCATGACATAGCCTCTTATCGATGCATCCAGAGTCTGAAGCGGAGAGATGTTGTTTTCGCCGATTGTGCTATAGGTCTCGGTCACATCCTTTCCGTCTTTTTTCACGATGTGCTGGAACAGAATCTGGTCATTGTACCTGTCGTTGGTGAACTTGTACTTGACCTGCGGAATCAGTCCCCGGTTGATGCCGCCTGACGAGAAATTGAACGGAATATAGACTTTCAACCCTCCTTCAAAATAAGGCTTGTCGGTCAGAGTGCCTTTGTTGTAAAGCCTGTACATCTTTTCCTTCGAGACTTGGATTTTCTGAATGTCCATCGCGGCTCTGTCATTGAAGTCGGCGGAGAACTCAATCACCGGCCAAAGACCTGTGAATATGTACTTGAAGTGTCCGGAATGTCTCCAATCCCCGTCCTTGTACGGATCCTCATGAGCTCCGTAGCCTACCATTCCGTAGCCGGTGCTGAGCAGGTTCTGGAACATGGCGGTGGCGCCAAGCGAGGCGGTCTTGTAGTAGTCGTCACCGCTTATGGACTCGACGTTGTCGTAGTTGAAATAGACCGGCGCCCAGGAATGAATATGCGGGAGTCTGATCTTTGAATATCTTTCCGGTTGCGAAAATTTTACCTCCGCGGCAACGGCGATTGAGTCGCCAAGGGCGGTTTCCTGCGCTGTAAGCGCGTCTGCGACAGGGTATTTATGAATATCCTCGTAGCGGACTTCGGTAATCGGCAGGTCGCTTACCGCTGTGGCGTACATCATCCGTCCTTGCTTGTAGTCTCGAGGTCTGTCCGATGCCGCCAACGAACTGTAATACAGCGTGTCAGCCTTGAACACCGGTGAGCTAATCCCGTAGCGTGTCGAGGTCAGCCGCCGCAGTGTCAGGTTCTCCACGTCCAATGAATATAACTCCGTCACTCCAGTCCTGTCGCATAGAAAAGACAGTTGTGTTCCTTCAGAAACCGGGCGCTTCGACAGGCCAGGCGCCCGATCCTGTTCCGTTCCCCGAGCATTGCCGGACTGATGACCCGGCGACCGGTCACTGAGCCTGTCGAAGTGACCTGAGTTGAAGGTTTCTTCTTTGCCGGACATTCCGAAGTTCGGTGAGTCCTGTCGAACCGCAGATCCAACAGCCGGAACGGTGCGAAAATGTGAGAGGGTGACGGGTTGAGGGTCAAGTAATTGACGGAGAGCAGCCTTGCCGTTGGCCATCCGTCCGACAATCTCATAGACTCCCATTCCGTTCTCCGACAATCCTGCCGCAAAAAGCCTGTCTCCGATCCAGGCCGACTCCGTGAACTGAAGCGAGTCCGGAGCGATGAATGATTCCTTGACGGATCCATCAGTGGTGTCCAGCAGAACAATCCGCGATCCTCCCGCGTAAGGATATTCAGAGGCGGCGATGACATTTCCGTCAGGTGCCGGTGCCGGATTGAAATACCTTCCTTTTTTTGTCAGATCATGGACTTTCCTCGGTTTTGTCAGATCCACATAACGAATCCGCGAGCTTCCGCCGAGAGTCCACCGACGCCCCGCCACGGATTCGCTCCAGAATATTCGTTGACTTTCTGAATCGAGGAAGAGGCTGCTCGTGTAGGAGGCGAAAGACCTGATTCTCTTTTCATTACCCGAGGCGTCCAGGCGAACGAGGCTGTTGGCGGTGGCCATCCCTGACTTGAGGGAATATATTCCCGAACCATCAACTGTGACAGCCCCTTTGTACTCCGTGTGCATCGAAGGTGTCCGGCTGACCTGCCTTGACGGCATGAACGGCTCCCTGAGTGCAGTCTCAACATTCCAAAGCTGCTGGAAATTCTCCTCTATGATCCGGAAAGATTCATTGAAACTTTTTCCGCTGGCGGCCTTTACGGTCTTCTGGAGATTGAAGAGCCAGCCCTTGCGGACAACCCGGTCAAAATATTCCTGAGTGAAAAGAGGATCGTTGAAGAATACTCTCGTCCCGGCGATGAGCATATAGCCAACCCTGTAATAATCAGGTGTATAGTTCTTGTTTGATCCATAGAACCATCTGTAGTAGTCCCGCCGGTCGCCGCAGTCGAAAGCCGGCCTCATATATTCAAGAAACGAGGCCTGTCTTCCACGTCCGCTCCGACTGAGCGCCGTTTCCGCCACCACCGCATCGCCTTCGAGGAACGCCGGTCCCGGGTATATTCCAGCGAAAGCTCCGGCCGCCATTTCTCCGAAAAGCCAATGCAGCGCCTTGTTGCCTCTGTCCGCCCCGAACTGCATCTGCGCCGCGTGCCGCCCCTCATGGATCGCCAGATTTCGCACCCATGGCATCGCCATTGGCTCATAAGGATCGTTGACTGTGAATATGTCCATTCTCTTCGGCGCCCATGTGACCGAAGCGTTCGGCAGCACATAGCGGCTGTGCAGCACGACCGGCATCTTCCCCTTGTAACTCTGCCCGATAAGGTAACCTGATGATCTTGCTATCCTTAGCCGCGCCACCTCCAGCTCCGTCCCGTAAACCCTTGCCAGTGAGTCCTCTCCTTTCGGGAAGATCAATCTGAAGTTCTCCGTCTCCATCTGCCTCCACCGCAGCGCCGCCGGATCGCTACCCGTCAGCGAGAACTGCGCGCTGGATTTGAAGCTGGTCAATGCGAGAAGAATTACAGTAAATATCTTGATACCAGTCTTAGCCATAAGATCATATTCAAAAGTCATCTGCGAATATAGTGATTTTATCACAAGGCTTTTATCACAAGGCAAGTTCTTTTTGTTGCTTTTCTTGGACTTTTTACTACTTTTGAAATGCCAAAGATGCATCAGCAGTAGCTTTACGAGGTTCTGACTACCGACCTATCCATCCATGGCGTCGAATCTCTGATGCATCAGCAGTAGCTTTATGAGGTTCTGACTACTCGCTAATGCTGAAAATAAATTGTAGAACCTCCTAATTATTGTTGTTATATGAAGAATTACTGGAAGGCTTGCAAAAAGTTAACCCAATAGAAAATAAAGAGAGTATGTTGACCGTGTTATGTGTATTATTGATATCTTTGCGGTGGCTGAACCTATCAAACATAATTTGAGAGAGGGGCTAACTTGTAGCTAATGCGAGTGCAAGATTATGGAATACAGAATATGTTATGGTCAAAGAATAATATAAATATTTTTAACTCAGCGATTGTTGGTATTGCCATGTTTTGTGGCAGCTGCATAAATGGACTATATGCTCAGGATAAAATAAAAGTTGATGTCTATGCAAATCTTTATCTATCCGGCAATACTACTATCGGAAATGTGCTTGAGGAACTTGTAGTCGGCTACCATATGCCGGATAATTCATTTATTGGCGCATGTTTTATGCATTCTGGTGTGGAGAGAGCTTTTTATGGCGGAACGCTCAACTATTCGTACGTGAAAGCGTGGGAGAGTTCTTTTCAGCTTGTTCCGAGCATAGAGACAGGTTTCCTGTATGGACCCTTTTCAGGGAATATTACTCAGACCAAATTCATTGTGGGTTTTGGGGTAGAGTTAAGACAATGGTTTGGTCGTAAAAAAAACTCGTTCTGCGGAATCGGCTCTAAAGTGCTTTGTATTACGGCTGTTGATGTGAGCTTATGGAACGGACTTACTTTCGGAATGTCTTTCTGATGGCATTGATGTCGGTAGCGCTGGCGGGGTGCGGAAACGAACCGTTGACGATGATTGTGGGCACGTACACTGATGAGTGTGCGAGCCGGGGAGTTTACAGTTACTATTTTGATCAGGAGAAAGGGATGTTGGTTGGTGGTGACGGAGGTCTGTTCACAGAGGCTCCTGGGGCGGTCAGTCGGGTTGAGATGAGAAATCCGTCTTACCTTACGTTGTCGGCTGACGGGAAGTTTGTCTATGCGGTGAGTGAGGTCGGAGATAGCTTGGCTTCTGCGGTTACGTTAAGGCTTGACTCAAAAACTGGCGCGATGCAAATGCTTGGCAGTGAGTTGACTGACGGAAAAGATCCGTGCTATATCTCGACAAACGGGAAGGTTGTGATGACGGCCAATTACTCGTCCGGGAATGTCACGGAGTTCCCTATAGGCGAGGACGGACGGTTGCTGCCTCACGATTTCCTTTATGATACCGGCATGGGCGGGCCTGACAGTGTACGTCAGAATCTTCCTCACGCGCATTGCGCGCTGTTCAACGCCACAGGAACGGAATTGTATGTGTCTGAGTTCAGCGCTGATGTCGTGACAAGGTACGATGTGGCGACAAGGCTAGGGAAACGCATTCAACTTCCGTCGGATTTTGGCCCGAGGCACATAATCCTTAACACTGACGAAAGCAAGGCGTATGTCATCGGAGAGTTGTCCGGAAATGTGGTGGTCATCGACACGGAAAACGACAGCGTCATCCAGACCGTGTGCGCCGACTCTCTCCACGCCAGAGGCTGTGCTGACATCCACCTCTCTCCTGACGGGAAATTCCTATATGCCAGCGTCAGGCTTCAGAATGACGGAATCGCAATATTCAAAGTTGATTCTGACGGAACTTTGACTAATGCCGGCTATCAGCCGACTGGCATTCATCCAAGGAATTTCAACATCACTCCGAACGGAAAGTTCCTTCTGGTAGCCTGCCGTGACAGTGGCTGCATCCAGATTTTCCGCTGCGATGCCAAGACCGGCCTTCTCACGGACACTGGTCGTACGATCATTCTTGACAAGCCTGTCTGCATCAAGTTCAGTTCTTCGCATAGGTAGGCACTTGACGCCTTTATTATTGGTTGAGTGATGACATAATGCCTTTTGTGGAACAGATAAATAGGTTGTTCCACAGAGATGGCGGATTAACAAAGGATAAAAACACATCTTGAAAATACTATTGTCAGGCATAAGAGTTTTATCTCTGATAATCATTGTATTATCTTCGTCATTGGACTGAATTGGATATAGATAACAATCTTGGTGCTTTTGTAGAATCGCCGGTTGATGTAAATTTGAGAAAAACTGATAACCGACATGATGCGATCAATCACAAAACTTGTCACATTGGCTCTATTCTGTCTGCTCAATGTGAATTGCGCCAAGAACAGGACGGACGGAGTCGTCTCGATATCCGCCGCGTCACTGAAATTCTCAGCGGCGGGGGAATCCAAGACCATCACCATCTCCGCGACCTCCAACTGGTCTTCCGAGCATCCCGAATGGATAACTCTAAGTCAGGAAAACGGGACCGGTGACGGCTCCGAGCAGGAAATTACCGTGACCGCAGGCAAGAATAACGGTGAGGCGCGGAAAGGCGAACTGAGAATCACATTGGATGGAGGACATTCCTGTGCGCTGTCCTTGGTTCAGGATAAAAATTCCGAGACCACTCTCAGCGGCAAGAAATTCATTGTCTGCGCCAATTCCATGGTCTATTACGGAGGCCTTGTGGAATATGGCTCACAAGGCAAGGAAGACTTTGGAATGTTCTACAGGATGTTGAAGGACAAAGGTTTCTCGGACTATAGCATAATAGACTGCACTTATGGCAACCATCGTCTGTCGGACTACACGGCGGCTGGGTGCAACACTCCTCACAAGGACTGTCCAGGTGTCGGAGTCGATCTGCTCAAAGGGCTGGATCTGAGTTCTTTTGATTATGTCATCATTTCTGAGGCCGGTAACGACAACTCGAATTTCTATGAGGACGCCATGGCTTTATTCTCACGTTTCACGTCTGTGAATCCGAATGTCAAGTTGGTGTACATCAATCATGTTTACAGTGTCTATAAGGATCACAAGAACATCTTGTCGCGGTTGAGTAAACTGCATGATGCCGGGGTGACTGTCGTAAACTGCGGTCAATTGGCCTATGACATCTACACCGGTGCGGTGAGTGTTCCGGGAGGGTCTGTAAAGTACAAGGATCGATACACTTTCTGTAACCATGCCGGATCTGACACCCATCATCCGAATCCTCTCATGGGATATATCATGACCCAGATGCTGTACTGTGCCCTCAGTGGTGACAACACCCCTGATCAGAGGTGGAGCGACCTGATAAAAGAATGCAAATACAGCAGCAACCCGATTCCGTACAATGACTATTACTCCACTTATTATACGACACCTGCGGACGTGCCTTTCATGACCGTGATTGACAACGCTGCGGAAATGAAAGGAATTCAGGATCTTATTCCGGAATATATAGATAAATTCTGATGTCTCGCTTTTCATGCATATTCCTGTTGCTGGCTCTCGTCCTTTCCGGGTGCTCGTCTGAACTCAGCCATAAGTTCAGGGAACTTGACCGGACCATATCGGAACGGGGAAAATACCGCATACAATTGGAGGAAAAGGCCGACAGTCTGCGCAGGGTGATGTCTGGCGCAGGAACCGACTCCGCGAGATGGGAATATTCAGAACAACTTTTCAGATTGTTTAAATATTGGCAGGCGGATTCGGCGTTGAGGTATTTGGACATGATGGATTCATACGCTGACGGGAATCCGGCGAAGACGCTGCACGCGACACTTGAACGCTCTATGGTTGAAGTCCTTATGCGGAAATATTCAGAAGCGGAGTCGATGCTGAATCAAGTTGACACCGCAAGTCTGACGCAGGCGGAACTCGCGGCATACTATAAGGCGGATCTTTATCTGGATGGCATAAAGGCTGTGGATGAGATGATTCCGGCCGGGGATCGGAAGAGAATAGTGGAAAGACGGCACATAAAACGTCTGGCTTACATAAACAATCCTGAGATAGAACCGTTTGAGTTGATTAGACGGAACGGAATGCAGCTTTACGAGAGCGGCCATGCCAAAGAGGCGACGGTCATTCTGCGTGACCTCGTGGACAACAGTGAAAGCATAGAGGATAAATCAGAGGCCGCCTATAGCCTTGCTTTCGCATACGCATACACGGGAGACAGGGAGAAAAGGGAATATTGGCTGGCACAGAGCGCGATATACAGCATGGCGATTCCGATAAGGGCGTCTTTGGCTCTTTTTGAACTGTCCAATATGCTGTTTGAAGACAATCAGTTGGGAATCGCGTCACGGTACTGCCAGGTGGCTTTGGAGGATGCGCTTTCGAGCAAATACAACTCACGCATCATGAACTCGGCCAATTCGATGCTGTACATCGTGCAGGCTGTGGGACGCAAGACCAGACAGGATAAATCGGCGTACATCTGTATAATACTTGTGTTGGGGCTGCTGTTCGCCGCCACCGTCGCGCTCCTTGTTCTCTCTTTCAGGCAACACAACACGATAAAATTGAAGAACCGTCTTTTGGAAGACGCCAATGAAGCCAAGACAGAGTACATAACCAGGCATATCACCATGTCGTCCTACTACATGGAAGACATTGAAAGGTACCGGCATGAACTGCGTTCGGCCTTGAAGGAAGGAGGTGTGGACGCGGTCAAGGAGATGTTGCGCAAGCCTCCGGAGGATGTCGTGGACTACAAGACGTTTTTCAAGATATTCGATGACACTTTTCTGGGGCTTTATCCTGATTTTCCCGACAAGGTGAACGCTCTTTTGAAGCCGGATTCAAGGTTCATTCTGAAAAATCAAGGTGAGCTGACCACGGGGTTGAGGATTCTCGCGGCGATCAGGATAGGGATAACAGACAGCGGAAAGATAGCCAAATTCCTTCACTGCGCTCCGAGTTCTGTCTATACTCACAGATGCAAGATAAAGAAATGCGCTGTTTGTCCTCCAGAGGAATTCGAGTCAAGGATATCACAGATTTAAATACATTGAAACTATAACCATATTTTATGAAAAAGGTCTTTATTGCACTAATGATGCCGCTGATTGTCAGCGTGTCAGTTCCAGCACAGACGATGGGCTCTTTTTCCGGGAAAGTCGTGGACTCGTCCGGAGAGCCGCTCATAGGTGCGGGTGTGGTCATAAAAGGAACGACCAATGGGTCCGCGACCGATTATGACGGCAATTACATGCTCACGGGAATCTCTTTTCCGGTGACCGTGGTGGTGTCTTGCATCGGTTATGATGATTCGGAGATTCATCTGACCGGAAAAGAACGTCAGCCGTATGTCATCACCTTGAATGATTCCAGAAATGTTTTGGATGAAATTGTGGTCGTCGGCTACGGAACCCAGAAGAAATCAAGCCTGTCCGGTGCCGTGGGCATAGTGGATGGCGCCTCTCTTGAGAAAAGGCCGGCGGTCTCGGCTGCGAATGCCCTCCAGGGAGCGGATCCTTCCCTCTACATCAAGATGGGCAACGGCGGTCCTAACAGTTCCCCTTCCATAAATGTCAGGGGCAGCATCTCGGTGAACGGAGGTTCTCCTTTGGTGCTTGCGGACGGCGTGGAGGTCTCGCTTCAGCAGATCAATCCGAACGACATCGAGTCTGTGTCTGTTCTGAAAGACGCTTCCACATGTGCTATTTATGGCGCGAAAGCTTCCGCCGGTGTGGTGCTCATCACCACCAAACAGGGAAAGACAGGAAAAAGCTCGATAAACTACAACTTCCGTCAGGCTTGGATCCAGCCGACCACCAACACGGACTACATCACATCCGGTTACGAGCATGTCAGCATAGTCAACATGTTCTGCAACCAGTCGTTCCATTCCTCCCAGCGCAGGGTATTCGACTACACCGCCGAGAACGGACGGTTGCTCAAGCTGTACGAGAGGCGCAATGACAAGACCGAGAATCCTTCCCGTCCGTGGGTCGTGCTTGAGGATGACGGCCTGTACCACTACTACGGAAATTATGACTGGTATCATAACCTGTTGAACACCAATCGTCCCACAAGCGAGCATAATGTGTCTGTGTCCGGAGGCAACGACAAGGTGAAATACTATGTGAGCGGGCGTTACTACACCGAGGACGGAATATTCAAGGAACCGGCGAAGGACACTTATCAGAATTTCTCCGTCAGGTCCAAGATAACCGCCAAGGTGACGGACTGGATAAAATATTCCAACAACATCTCCTACAACGTCCGTGACTACAAGTGGGGCGGCAATGAGGACACCAACCTGCTTTTCCAAAGGATGTGGTTCGTCTGCTCGCCGGCCTTCTCTCCTGTGAATCCGGATGGTTCGCTGGTGGTCTATCCTTCTGAGATCGTGGGATCGCAGACAGACCTGATGAGAAGCAACGCGGCGCAGTTCCTGGCCGGAAAGAACCATTTCTCCAGAAATGTCAGCAACTTCGACATGACCCACCGGATAGACATGACCATCGCCAAGCATCTTGTCCTGACCGGTGAATATGATTTCCGACGTTCCGACACCTATAACACTGCCAGGACCAACAACTACTATTACGGAACGAAACCAGGGGAGCAGATAATGGTCACCGGTACGACCAAGTCTTACAAAGAGGTCCGCTCGTTCAGGAACAGCCATGTGTTCAACGCCTACGGAACCTACGAGAATGACTGGAACGGCCACTATTTCAAGGCGACCGCCGGAATGCAGTACGAGAACTACATGAGCAACCAGCTTTCGATAAAGGCCTGGCCTATCCTCAATGACGCTTTCGATTCATTCGCCCAGCTCTCTCGCGGGGATGACACGACATATGACGGACCTAACCAGTCCATCTCCACCTTCGCCACTCTGGGAATATTCGGACGTCTGAACTATGACTGGAAAGGCAGATATATCGTGGAGGCCAGCGCGAGATACGACGGAACCTCACGATTCGCCTCGGGAAGCCGCTGGGGATTCTTCCCGTCAGCGTCCGCGGCATGGCGATTCTCGGAGGAGCCGTTTTTCAGCTCTGTCCGGAATGTGATCACGAACGGCAAGATCAGATTCTCGGCGGGATCGCTTGGAAACCAGCAGGTAAGCAATTATTACTATCTTACCAAAGTGTCTTCCGACAACACGATGAGCTACACGTTCGACAGGTCCAGCAAGGCCGCCTACTCGTCCGTGAGCGCGCCTGTGTCATCGGGACTTACATGGGAGACAGTGACAACCTACGATCTTGGTCTTGACCTGAATTTCCTTGACAACAGGCTTTCTTTTGTCGGAGACTATTTCATCAGGGACACAAAGGACATGCTCACGGCTTCCGTGGAGCTTCCAGCCACCTACGGAGCCACATCTCCTAAGGAAAACTGCGCGAACCTGAGGACCAAAGGATGGGAGATCTCCATAGATTGGAAGGACTCGTTCAAGCTTCTCGGCAAGCAGGCGACATATTCGGTCTCTCTCGGGATAGGCGACAACAAGACCGTGATAACCAAGTACTACAACCCGACCGGAACCCTTTCAAGCAATTACAAGGGAAAGACTCTCGGCGACATGTGGGGCTACAGGATAGACGGTCTGTTCCAATCTGACGAAGAGGCCGCTGAATATATGTCACGCATCGACAGCCACGAAATCCAGCCTGGTCCTTATCAGGCTCTAAGCTCAAGCCTCGGGACCGGACTGAAGGCAGGAGACCCTAAGTTCAGGGATCTCAACGGTGACGGAAAGATCACTTCCGGAGCCGGAACGCTTGATGATCCGGGAGACCGGGAGATCATCGGGAACAGCCGCCCAAGGTTTCCATATTCATTCAGATTGGGATTCAACTGGGCGGGTCTTGACATCTCCGCGTTCTTCCAAGGAATAGCGCATCAAGACTGGTACCCTACAGGTGCCTACGGAGGAAGCGCGTTCTGGGGACCTTATTCATATTCGGAAGTGAGCTTCATCGCCAAGGATTTCATGGGCAGGGTCTATGACCCGGAGACCAATCCGGACGGATATTTCCCGAGACCAAGGGCATTCGCCTCATATTCAAGCGGAAACTACAATCTCGGCCTCGGACAAAGGAACGACAGATACATGCAGAACATCGGCTATCTGCGTTTCAAGAACCTTACGGTAGGCTACACTCTTCCGGAAAGCCTCACAAGAAAATTCTATGTGAGCCGTCTGAGGGTGTTCTTCACTGGAGAGAACCTTTACTACTGGTCACCTTTGAAGAAATACTGCACCACCATCGATCCGGAACTCGCGAACGCGAGCAGTCTGAACACGGACAACACCGGAATCGGATACCTCTATCCAAAGACCTTGTCATTCGGCGTTGATGTAACATTTTAATTAGTAGTTGAATATGAAAAAGATACTGAATATCATACTGGCTCTTGCGGCGTTGTCTGTCACCGCCTGCGATCTTACGAGGCTTTCAGAGGATGATGTGGCGCCGGAGAACTATTTCACCTCGGCGGACGAATGCAAACTCTGGCTGGACAAGTGCTACGATGATCTTTTTGTGGCACCCAACAGCATAGTCACATGGGCCGCTGACGATTACGTGATGGCCAATCCTAATGACCTTGTCTTAGGCAACAGGCTTGTGACGGACTCATATTCAGGAGCCACAGCCTGGGGATGGGGAACCGTGCGCCGCATAAACATGTTCTTCGAGTACTGCGACAACTGCAAGGACGAGAAAGCAAAGGAATATTACAAAGGGGTCGCTTATTTCTTCCGCGCCCTTTCATATTACGAGAAAGTGAAGCGTTTCGGTGATGTCCCTTATTATGACTTTGTCATCGGATCATCCGACAACGCCGCCCTCACGAAGCCGCGTGACCCGAGGGGCCTTGTCATGCTTCATGTGATGGACGATCTGGACAAGGCTGTCGAGCGTCTTGACGAGAAGCACAATGTCGCCAGAATCAACAAGTGGACGGCTTTGGCTTTGAAGAGCAGGGCTGCCTTATGGGAAGGAACTTGGCGTGTGTACCATGCGGACGATGTGTTCGCTCCTAAGAACGACCCGACCGAGTTTGACGGAAAACCGGTCGAATTGTCGGCGGAATATTTCCTGAACATCGCCGCGGACGCAGCCGGGCAAGTCATCGACAACAGCGGTTACTCGCTTTACAACGGCAGCGGCAAGGACATGAACTACAGGATGTTGTTCGCCACTGAGGACGCAAGGGAGGACGAGGTCATGCTGGCCATACTATACAACTACAGCACCTTGAAATTCGGTCATGCTTTCCAGTCGAAGTACTACGAGCAGAGCATCGGATTCACAAGACGGTTTGTCAACCACTATCTGATGGCGGACGGAACACGTTTCACGGACAGGCCGGACGCCGACAGGACATGGTATCTGGACGAGGTGAAGGACCGTGATCCGAGAATGGCCCAGACTGTGCTCTGTCCTGGATATGTGCAGCTGGATCAGGACAAGCCTACCATCAACAATCTCGACCATTGCTACACCGGCTACAAGCCGATAAAGTACATCTACAATCAGGACTGCCTCTCACAGGGAAAGGCCACGAACGACTTTCCGGTGTTTAGGCTTGCGGAGGTGATGCTCAATTTCGCTGAGGCGAGGGCTGAGCTCGGGAACCTTGACCAGGAGGCTTTGGACAAGTCCGTGAACAAGATCCGTTCGCGTGTGGGGATGCCTGCCTTGAAGGTGGATGTCAGCATTGATCCTTACATGGAGAAGTGCTATCCGAATTACATCAGGTCAAAGAGTTCACAGAAAGCCTTGGTGCTGGAGGTCCGCAGAGAGAGAACCATCGAGTTGGTGCTGGAGGGATTCAGGATGTTCGACATGCTTCGATGGGGTGAGGGCGCGAAACTTGTGAACGGTGGAGCAGCGGGTGAGAAAGGCACGGAATCCCCTTACTATGGAATATATCTGCCTGGCCCGGGACTCTATGACATGGACGGAGACGGCAAGAATGACTTCGAGGTCTATGACGGAACCTCCACGGTCGCGGGGCTTGCGAATATTTCCATAGCCTCTTTGTCCGAAAGACTCTACGATCCGGATGATCCTGACAACCTGGCTCCAAAGAAGGGCTGGCTTACCGGATTCCGCGACCACAAGGTTACATGGGATGAGGGGAAGGACTATCTCAACCCTATTCCTAAGAAACAGATCACACTGACATCCGGAGCTCTTGTGCAGAATCCGGGTTGGGACAAGGAATAAAACACCGATAAATCATGAAAATATTCAATATAATAAAGATATGCCTTCCGGCGCTTCTGTTTGCCTTTGGGTCTTGCACCGAGGAGATGTCTCCATGGGAGCAGCGTCAGAGAAACACAGGAACAGAGACTCTTGACGTCAACGCTGACGAGTTGGCTTTTCTGCCTCGTGGCGGCAAACTGAATTTCACTGTAAACGCCACCTATGATGGATCAGTGACGGCGGATGATTGGATGACGTTGAGCGCCAAGGAGTTCCCTGGAGACGGGACAACGTACACCATCATCATTTCGGCTGACCCTAACAAGACTGAAGCCGATCGTGGCGGAACGGTGATCATCAAGACGCCGTCCCTTACCCACACGATAACCGTCACGCAGCCGGTATATTCCCGTCCCGACGCTCCTGAAAGCATCGCGTCGGCGGAGGATCTGGTCTATTGGCTGGAGACTTGCGCTCCGTACTATGAGCAGGATGAGAGCATTACACTGTCCAAGGACATCGACATGACTGATGTGGAGAATCTGGTTCCGGCCGAGACTTTCGCCGGGACATTCGACGGACAGGGACACAAGATCATGAACTGGAAATCAAAGGGACAGCCTCTGTTTGTGAAGAACAACGGAAAGATTACGGATGTGACCATTGACGCATCATGTTCCTTCACCTTGCAGAGTTCGGCCGAAGACATTTATTTCGGACCGTTCGCCATGCACAATTACGGACAGATAACCAATTGCCGGAACAACGCTGCCATCTCAGTGCCTGATGACGCTTCCGTGAACAAGGTGTATGTCGGCGGCATCACGGCCTATAATTATGAGGAAGGTTCTGTCTCGGGATGTATAAACACCGGTGAAATGGTCTTCCGTCCGCTCAAGGCCGACGGCAACATATTCCTGGGAGGTGTCACAGCCTATGGTATGGGTTCGGTCAGCGACAGCGAGAACTACGGCAGGTTCGTTTTGGAGCCGCAGCCAGAGACCGTGCAGAACTATTTCATCGGAGGCATCAGCGCAAGGCAGGCTAAAGGTGTCATAAGCGGCTGCACGAATCATAAGGAAGCGACGATAACCACGAACGCGTCGAAGCCGTCCAACGGTTACATCGGAGGTTTGGTCGGCTATCATGACGGTTCATCGGACATCAACACGAGCAAGAACTTCGCGGACATATATTGCGGCTACGCCAAAGCCAGCTATGTCGGTGGTCTCATGGGATGGCAGACGAAAGTCTCCGACCAGGATTTCACATTGTTCCAGGATTGTGCCGTGAACAGTCATATAACAGCCTACACCAAGGGCAAGGGTACGAACGGTAACAATCCATGTCTTTCAGCCGGACTGGTTGTCGGGCGTTTCGCCGGACAGGCCAACGCCAAGGTCTGCACCCTCGGAACACCAGACAGGCCGATCAGCGTGGCTGGATCCATAACCAGCCTTGAGACTGGCGAGACCGTGGTCGCGTCCGAGAAGGATTTCGGAGTGCTCACCAGCGGAGACGGCAGCGGCACAAGCGCCAACGGAGCAGGCTCGATCTGGCAGATAATCAACGGAATATACAAGGTGACTGGCGATGGCCAGACGGGTGACCCTGAGGAGATATTCATTCGTATGGACGGCTACAGGCTTGATGTGCCGGTCGAGGGTGGAACTGTGTCGTTCGGTGTGAAGGTGAATTATAATTCCACTGTCACGACGGATGCGGATTGGCTTGAGGTGGCTGAGGGTACTGTTGAGGCTGGTTCCGTACAGGAAATCACAGTGACGGCCGGCATGAACGACCGTTCTTCGGAAAGAGAAGGAAACGTGATTGTCTCAATGCCTTTGGGCACGCGCGAGGTCGTCACCATCCGTCAGGCCGGAAACACGAAACTTGAGGAAAGTCTTGTGCTGGGTCCGGAAACGGAGAACGCCATCATTCTGGATCCTTCCGGAACCGAACCGTCAAGTTTCACTGTGACTGCTAATTATGATGCGGAAGTCACTTCTTCGGAATCATGGCTGAGTTTCAGCCCTTCAACCGTTCCGGGTGACGAGAAGCCTCATACCGTGACAATCAACGCTGCCATGAATGATTCCGGGGCTCCGCGCGTCGCTACGGTCACGGTGACATTGCCGAAAGGCCTCTCAAAATCATTCAATGTCAGTCAGGACAGGTCCTCGCTCAAGGCAATCACCGAAGTCTCCACTCCGGAACAGTTTGTCGCTTTCATCGAGAACGCCTCCAACGTGGACCTCTACACTGACGGGCTGGTAACTAAACTGACCAAGGATATTGATCTGAAGGGCATCTCGCTTACACCTGCGGAGGATTACATCGGTATTCTGGACGGAGGTGGCCACAAGATCCTTAATCTGGTCAGCGGAGCCCCTCTGTTCATCAAGACTTCCGGAAACGCTGTGGTGAGGAATCTTACGATAGACAAGTCATGCGTGTTCGATGTCGCTCCGGAATATTCATTAAAGTGGGGAATCCTTGTCGGCAGCCTCGGCCCGGCTGACGCGACAGACAAATGCTTGATAGAGAATTGTGTGAATATGGCCGATATCACCATGTCCAAGGCGAACACGGCACAGGCTTTCATCGCTTCCATGACAGGGCGTGTCGGAACCGGTTCCGTGGTTGCCGGCTGCGAGAATCACGGTTCCGTGACCTTGAGTCCGAAAGAGGCGATGACAGGTGAGATCAGGGGCGCGGGAATCGCCGGAAGCGTGAACGGAGCGATCCGTGACTGCAAGAACAACGCTCCTGTGACCATCAGTCCGTCAGACATCACGAACAAACTGTATGCGGCCGGAGTGGCGGCGAACGTGATGAACATCGACATGGAGAACTGTGTCAACACCGTGAACGGAAAAGTGACCGTGCTTCCTGACTCGTTCACATCCACAAAGGACGGCTATGTCGGAGGACTCACCGCTTACAACGGCGGGGCGAACATAAAGAACAGCCGGAATTTCGGCGATGTCCACATAAACTGTAATTCAGACAAGGTACGCGCCGGAGGTTTGCTCGGATTCCAGAGCACGCAGAAGAAATCGTTCGTCACATTGGAGAACTGTGTCGTGAACTGCGATGTGACCGGTATATTCGCAAGCAAGGGAGGAAATGGCTCCACCACGCCGCTTAATTCCTGTGGCCTCGTCGTGGGACGTTTCGGCGGACAGGGTAACACCACGAATGTCATTGACATAGGCACGGTTGACAGCCCGGTGAAGGTCTTTGGTTCGGTGACTGTCCATGAAGGAGAGACTGTCACTGCGACAACTGACAATTACACAAACCTCCTGACCGGTGCGGGCAGCAAGACGAGCCTTTGCGGCGGTTCAACGACCCAGATCCTCAATGTGAGATTTGAAAATGTAACAAAAGAATAACTTAATGAATATGACAACGAAAACATTGCTCGCCGCGACAGCGGTGTCACTCGTTTCCCTTTGGTCCTGCAGCGATAAGGTGCAGGACCGCTTCGGGGAACTCAACGCTGAGGCCGCAAAAGAGTACCTCACACCGATCCGCCCTGCCTCCGAGGGCAGAAACCCTTGCTGGAACGAGTTCTGCAAGAAGTTCATCTACGCTCCGGCCTTTGATGTCAAGGCTGTGGAAGGCGCTGATAATTATAAGTTTATAATTAAGGAAAAAGACGGATCGGGGGAGTGGTCCTTCACTTCGACAGATCCTTGCGCCGACCTCTCTCCGATCTGGGCCTCGGTTCCTCCCTCTAAGGTTGACCTGACAGTCCTTGCGATTGACGGAAAGGAGAATGTGCTTGACACAGCGTACAAGAGAAGTTTCCTGAGGGATTTCCCGTTCGAGGGACCTTACAACTCCAATGTGAGGCCGTACCGTGAGGCGGCCATCATGGCAGCCCTTTATATTCATAAGACTCCGGGAGCGCAGAAATTCAAGGAGACTTTCGTTCCGGATCTGGACCTTTACTCGCACTTCACCTATGCGAACAAGGTGATCGGCGGACTCATCAGCGTCGAGGCGAAAATCGCTGAATATGTTCCTTCGCTGAAGGAGGAGGCATTGCTGATAGCGCGTAACGCCGCCAAGTTCCTGATCGACCAGAGCCGCCCTGAGGGAGACCGCCTTGAATATTTCCCTCCAACCTACTACGGTGATCGTGTCGCCTCAAAGAACGATTGGAATGTGGGCAGGACTATGACCATGGACGCCTGCTATTCCGGCAACGCGTTCCTGGATCTGTTCAGGGTTTCCGGTGACTCGCTTTACTATGACAGGGCCTTGAAGATCGCCGACACTTTCATGAAAATCCAGAATGAGGACGGCTCGTTCCCGATAAAGGTGTATTTCGAGACCGGTGAGCCTGTTAATGAGGTCAAGGCTATGCTTCATCCTATCCTGAACTACACACGTCGCCTTGAGAATGAATATGGTGTCACCAAATATGCCGACATGAGCGCCCGTGCGGCGAAATGGATGAAGGAGGTGGCCTTGGAGACATTCGACCTCACCGGCCAGTTCGAGGACGTGACCGTGGAAGGTCTCAAGCCTTATCAGAACCTCACGAACTGCACGGCCTCCCCGTACGCTTCGTACATCCTGCGCGGCCATCCTTCCGCAGAGGAGATCGAGGACGCGCGTGACCTCATACGCCTGAGCGAGGATCAGTTCGTCCACTGGAACGCCCTCCCGAACAAGGATGGTGTCCGTCCGATCGCAACCCCTTGCGTGTACGAACAGCACCGCTATCAGGTTCCGGTGGACAACAGTTCCTGCAATGTGGCCAACGCCTATCTCGATCTCTATGAGGCCACCGGTGACGAGCTCGCCTTCGCCAAAGCCAAGGCTCTTGTGGACAATCTGACTGTGGTTCAGGATATTACCAACGGAAAGATTCCGACTACTTTCGATCTTCGCAGCCCGGAGCGCAACAAGCGCCGCACCTACTGGATCAACTGCACCAACGCTTCCATCACCATCCTTCTCCGGATGGCCGGGTTGACGGGTGAATAATAAAGATTTTTCTGTAAATTTGTAGGAATATTTCTTACAAAGATAGATGCAGGTTTTTCTACAGATTCTTACCCTGCTCGGAGCGATGGCGATGTTCCTGTACGGAATGACCATGATGAGCGAGGGTCTTCAGAAGGCGGCGGGTGACAAGCTGCGATCGTTTCTGGCGTCGATGACGTCAACGACCTTCAAAGGTATCATTACGGGTATTGTCATCACTGCCCTCATCCAGTCATCAAGCGGAACGACCGTGATGGTCGTCAGCATGGTCAACGCCGGTCTGCTCGCCCTTGGCAACGCCATAGGGGTGATCATGGGGGCGAACATCGGAACGACGCTCACGGCGTGGATGATCTCCCTGTTCGGATTCAGCTATGACATCGGAGCGTTCGCGGTTCCGTTCATCGCCTTGGGATTCTTCATGATGACCCTCAAGAGCAACCGGAACAGCAACATCGGTGAGTTCATCATCGGATTCGCGTTCCTGCTCATAGGTCTCGCCACAATGAAGAACTCGGTGCCGGACCTGAACCAATATCCTGAGGTTCTGGCTCTTGTGAAGAACCTGACCAGCTACGGCTTTTTCTCCGTGATCATATTCACCCTTGTTGGTGCATTGATAACCGTGATAGTGCAGGCCTCCAGCGCCTCCCTTGCTCTGACGATGGTTTTTGTGGCGAACGGCTGGATCAATTTCGAGATGGCCGCCGCGATGGTCTTGGGAGCCAACATCGGAACCACGATCACCGCCAACATCGCCGCCGCCGTGGCGAACTATTCGGCCAAGCGGACGGCCATCGCCAACACCCTGTTCAATGTGATCGGCGTAGTCCTGGCTTTGGTGTTCTTCAACCCGTTGATGAGGATCATAGCCTCGATGACCACCGCGATAGGCTTCGAGAATCCTGTCACCCTGTTCGACGGAACGACCGCCGCAGGAGGTTTCTCACCCGAGCAGCAGAACTCGATGCTTTACGGAATATGCATCCTGCACACGGTCTTCAACCTTTCCACGACCCTGATTCTCGTCTGGTTCATCCCTCAGCTCGTCAAAGCGGTCAACAGGATCATCCCTACCCCTAAGGGAGAGGAGGAGGTCTATCGCCTCAAGTTCATTCAAGGCGGACCTCTTTCCACGGCGGAACTTTCCCTCGACGAGGCCAAGCAGGAGATCATTCACTTTGCGGAAATATGCTGCCGTGAGGTCGGCTTCATCCGCAGTGCGGTGAGCGCCAAGACCCAATCCGAACTTGAGTCCGTCAATGAGAAACTCGTCAAGTACGAGAGCATCACGGACAAGATTGAATATGAGATAGCCTCCTACCTGAACGAGGTGTCCAAGGGTGACATCAGCGCTGTCTCCGCATTGAGAATCAAGTCGATGTACAGGGTGATCGGCGAGCTGGAAAGCATCGGAGACTCCGGCGAGGCCATCGGCAGGATGATGAAGCGCGCCCTTGACCACGGCAAGACCTTCGATGACGAGATGGTCAAGAGGCTTGACAGGATGCTCGATCTTCTGGACGTGGCCTTCAAGGCAATGGTTGACAATCTCGAATCCTCTGCCCTCTTCCTCAAGGACATATCCAACGCCGAGGACGCTGAATATAACATCAACGAGTACCGCAACAGCCTGCGCGAGGAGCACATCGTCAACATCGAGAAGGAAGGCTACAACTACCAGACAGGAGTGTTCTACATCGACATAGTGCAGGAGCTTGAGAAGATGGGTGACTTCATCATCAACATCTCCCAGAGTCTGCTGGAAAAGAACGATTAAAGTATGAGACATCTCCTGACATATTCATTGATAATGCTTTGCGCCTTGATGATGGTGGGTTGCGGAGGGCGCGGAAACAGCAAGGCGACCGCGTTCCAGCCGCATCATTTCCCATCGATGCCTGAGCCGCCGGCGGTGATCACCGAACCTAAGGAGGCGACTGAATATGTTCTCTCGAATTATTGGAATGAGTTTCTGGCCAAAGCGTATCCGTGCGATTCGGGCATCGTGAACGGTGTGCCGGCGGATGAGGTTGAAAAGGCTTTTGGGACATACGTGACCCTTCTGGAAAGGGGGTGCGGCATAGATTTCGGCAGAAAGGCTATGGCCGGTTTCTTCGACAAGGTGGAGAATTTCGAGGCCGCCGACACATCAACGAATGTCTTCGAGTTTTTCGAGGAGATGGTTCCTAAGTACCTCTACGACCCTAATTCGCCTGTAAGGAACGAGGATCTCTACTTGCCTTACGTCTCCCGTCTGGCCGTCTCGGACTATGTTGACCCCGATATGAAGCCAGCCTACGACCACGACGCCCAGATGTGTTCTCTGAATATGATAGGATCGCCTGCGGCTGACTTTACCTTCACCGATTTGGGTGGGAAGCGGCATACTCTTTACGGAGTCAAGGCTGAGACAACCCTTCTGTTCTTCACCAATCCGGGCTGTCCTGCCTGCAAGGAGATCATCGAGAGTCTGACTTCGGACGGGAAAATCGCTGATCTGGTGGCCTCCGGAAGGCTTGCTGTGGTGAATGTTTACATTGACGAGGAATTGGACAAGTGGCGTGAAAATGCCTCCGTCTATCCTAAGAATTGGTACAACGGCTACGACCAGAGCTACATAATCCGCTCCGATGTCACTTATAATGTCCGGGCTATTCCATCGCTGTATGTGCTTGATTCCGAGAAGAAAGTGATAATGAAGGACGCTCCTGTGGAGAATGTCCTGCCATATCTTGATAATCTAAAATAACACTGAATATGAAGATCACCAAGGAACTTTGGGGTACGTCCCCTGACGGAAAGGAAATTTTCCTTTATACTATTGAGAATGAAAGTGGCGCGTTCGTTCGCCTCTCAAGCATAGGTGCCGGAATCGTGTCGATCGCCGTGCCGGACAAAGACGGAAAGATCGCCGATGTGGTTCTTGGCTACACCAAGCCGGAGGATTATTTCGGAGACGGCCCTTGCGCCGGAAAGTGCCCTGGACGCTACGCCAACCGCATAGCCCTCGGAAAGTTCACGCTTGACGGGGTGGAATATTCATTGCCGGTCAACAACGGTCCGAACCATCTGCACGGCGGTCCGGATGGATTCCAGAATCAGGTGTGGGACAGCCGCGTCGAAGGTGATGCCGTTGAGTTCCAGTACTTTTCGCAGGACGGTGAGGCTGGTTATCCCGGCAATCTGAAGGTTGTCGCCCACTACGAGTGGAGCGAGGACAACGCTCTCAAACTGACTTTCACGGCGCAGACCGACAAGGCAACTGTCGTGAACCTTACCAACCACGCCTATTTCAATTTGAATGGCGAGGGGAACGGGAATATCCTCGATCACGAGTTGAAACTCAACGCCGAGGTCTATCTGCCGACTGACGAGACCTTGATTCCTGTAGGAGAGCCAGACCCGGTTGCAGGTACACCTATGGATTTCAGGGAGTTCAAGAAAATCGGTGAGGAGATCAAGGCTGACTTCCCGGCTCTCAACTATGGTAAGGGGTATGACAACTGCTTCATGATCAACGACTATGAGGCTGGTCAGCTTCAGACGGCGGCTCAGCTGTACTCTCCGGAGAGCGGCCGTCAGCTTGAGGTTCTGACCACCCAGCCAGCCGTCCAGATTTACACCGGCAACTGGCTTGAGGGTTGTCCTGCCGGCAAGTGCGGACGTGGCTATCACGACTATGAGGGTGTGGCCATCGAGTGCCAGCACTGCCCTGATTCGCCGAACAAGCCTGAGTTCCCTACGACCGTGCTTCGTCCGGGCGAGACCTTCAGCGAGGCCATCATCTGGGCGTTCTCGGTCAGGAAGTAGGAAGCCGGTCACTGAGCCATACACGCTTCGGTCACCGAGCCTGCCAAAGTGACCGAAATAACCATTGCAATTTTGAATATTCACAAATGAAACAGTATCAGGATCTTCTGCGTCATATAATGAACGATGGTGTGGTCAAGCATGACCGCACCGGCGTAGGCACCAAAAGCGTCTTCGGCTACCAGATGCGCTTCGACCTCTCCGAAGGTTTCCCGCTTCTGACCACCAAGAAAGTTCACTTGAAATCTATCATTTATGAACTTCTGTGGTTCATCTCCGGCGACACCAACATCAAGTACCTCAAGGACCACGGTGTCTCCATCTGGGACGAATGGGCCGACGAGAACGGCGATCTTGGTCCTGTCTATGGCCACCAGTGGCGCTCCTGGCCGGCTCCTGACGGCCGCTCGATCGACCAGCTGAGCCAAGTCGTGAATATGATCAAGAACAATCCTGATTCAAGGCGAATGCTCGTCACCGCCTGGAATCCCGGAGATGTTGACAAGATGGCCCTTCCGCCTTGCCATTGCCTGTTCCAGTTCTATGTGGCCGAAGGAAAGCTCTCCTGCCAGCTCTACCAACGCAGCGCCGACACCTTCCTCGGAGTCCCTTTCAACATAGCCTCCTACGCATTGCTGACGATGATGATAGCCCAGGTCTGCGGCCTGAAGCCCGGCGACTTCATCCACACCACAGGCGACACCCACATCTACCTGAACCATTTCGATCAGGTCCGCGAGCAGCTCTCCCGTGAGCCCCGCCCGCTCCCGACAATGCGCATCAACCCCGATGTGAAGTCCATCTTCGATTTCAAGTACGAAGACTTCACCCTCGAAGGCTACGACCCCTGGCCCGCCATCAAGGCCCCCGTCGCAGTCTGATCGTCCGCCTTTTGCATAAGTGCCTCCATAAGCTCTGATTTAGGGCACACGACAAGACAGTGCACCGGAGTATTGGAGACCTTCCCGTCTTTGCCCTTCTTCACGCGGACAAGGACGTCTTCAGGCCAGGCTCTTTCGTCGACGCCCAAGGCCTTGCGCGAGCTGAAAAGAGAGTATACGACTGCAGCGCGCACTGCGGCATCTTCGAGTACTGGGTGCCGGCGCTCCCAAGGTGTTCTTCCATTACTACTTCGTGAACAGCGCCACCAGCGAGAAGTCCGGCATCATGCTGGCTTCCGTCATCTGAACCGCGGGTGAGTAGCCAAAGAGCAGGGCAGAAGCCTTGCTTACCCTAATCCGAACCCTCTGCAGTCATTTGATTACAGAGGTTTTTTTATGCAGGTAACTGCCCTATTTGTTATGGTAGACGAAGTGAATCACACCCACATTCTAATCAAAATTTGAAGAGAATAGTCGTAAGATTCGCTTCATTTGCTTATTTTTGCAGAAAAATGAGCGAGATATGAGACCGTACTACATATGGCAATACCCCGGTTGGCCCAGATTCCGTTGGGAGTCCGACAAAATACTGAACCTGCTTTCCGAAGTGCGTCTTTTGGAAGGTCGAATCGCCGGTATGATGGGCGGCCTGGGGTTTGATATTCAATCCAAGACATCTCTGGACGTAATGACTGAAGACGTTATCAGATCCAATGAGATAGAAGGAATTCTGTTGAATGCAGACAGGGTGCGTTCATCGGTAGCGAGGCATCTCGGTATTCCCACGGAAGGTCTCCCGGAGCCGGATCACTATACCGAAGGTGTAGTTCAGGTAATGATTGACGCCGTCCGCAATTACTCCGAGGAGCTGACCGAACAGCGTCTGTTCAATTGGCATGCCGCTTTGTTCCCCACGGGGCGTAGCGGTATTCATCCGATAACGGTGGCAGGTAGGAGGGTTGGAGAAGAACCCATGCAAGTTGTCTCCGGGGCATTTGGAAAGGAAAAGGTTCACTACGAAGCCCCGGCTTCGGCGGATGTTCCCAAGGAAATGGCCATGTACTTGGATTGGGTCAATAATGAGAACAATACCGATCCGGTCTTGAAAGCAGCCATCGCTCACCTGTGGTTCGTTGCCATCCATCCGTTTGATGACGGAAATGGCCGTCTGACAAGGACCATCACCGATATGCTGCTGGCCAGGGCTGACGGTATCCCTCATCGCTACTATAGTATGTCAGCTGAAATTCTTAGGAATAAGAACGGCTACTACGATGCACTGGAAAGCACCACGATAGGAGACGTTGATATTACCCTGTGGCTCGAGTGGTTCCTTCAGACACTTAAGGATGCAATGGAACTCAGCGTAGACATCGTCAGTCGCGTAGTGAAGAAGTCCATGTTCTGGCAGGAGCATCGTGACGTGGCGATGAATGAGCGCCAAGTCAAGGTCGTGAACCGCTTATGGGATGGATTCGACGGCAAACTCACAACCGTGAAATGGGCAAAAATCTGCAAGACCTCGCAAGCCACCGCCCTTCGTGACATCAATGATTTGATTGAGAAGGGAATCTTGGTGAAAGGAGAGGAAGGTAGCAAGAATACCAGTTACATTCTGGTCGAGGATCAATAGATCTTTCTACACACACTCAATTAGGAAAGATTCCTTCTGGTACTGACTGCGGTAGCCGGTCACGGTGTCCAGAAGGATGAAACGGCAGTGTACCTGGTACCGGTTCAAGGCGGCACCGGCCCGGGAAACATTATCGGGTATCCTGACGTGGACCGGATCTGTTCCACAGAGTTCATCAGCGAGATAATTCCGAAGCATACCCGGATGACATCCACGCCCAGACTCCGTCAGTTGAATCTTCGCAAGCAAACGATAACACTCCGACACCGGTATCACCCAAAATGGCATCAGACAGCCGGATGGCGAAAGGAGGGAAGGAGTCGAAACGCTGTGGTTCGGGAAGATGCTCGTCTCCCAGCGTGAAGAATCCATGATAAGCAGACACTAAGAGATTCTGGCCGGAGATATGAGCCCGGTGATAGAATGGAGGCCGATGCGGTTCCACCTCCGCCGCGAGACGATTCCAGACGAGTTGTGTAGAGTGGGGAACAGTCCTCCAAGCGGCCAATGCCCTGCGATGCACGTCCAGATGCTCCAACTGGCCCGCAGTACTCATAGACGGGATGCGAACGCTTCCGGGTATAGCACTTGCCGTCCCTATGATACCAAGTGGTATTGCCTGCGGAACCGTAGGCGTCACTGACGAGTATGGATGGACGAAATTGGGGCATAGCCTATGTTTACAAGTTTTGGGTTGAGAGGTAGCAAATAGTAACCTCGGAGCCAATACAAAGGTGCCAAAAATCAGCGATTTAACCAATATTTTTTACTGAGTGATGTAAAAATCGTCGTTATATCAATCTGTATTAGGTCCCTTCTGGGTGAATTTTTCATCTATGACCTGCCGTCGTCTCGCGATGAGATGGCGGCAGTTTTCGTACGGTTCTTCAAATTATTTTCCACTAAATCTTTGGAATATTTCGGGATTTAGCAGAGAATGTTTAAATTGCGACATCAAAACGATACGACTATGCTTATTGGCAGAAAAGAAGAACTCCGGGAGCTCAATGATGCTTTCAAGTCTGAATACTCCGAATTCGTGGCGGTGTACGGCCGTCGCCGTGTGGGGAAGACTTTCCTCGTGCGGGAGGCGTTCAACTATGAATTCACCTTCCAGCACACAGGCGTCGCGAAGGAGAAGATTGCAGGTCAGCTTGCCGCTTTCCGCACTTCGCTGATTGACTACGGCTACAAGGATTGTCCGGAACTTGCCAGCTGGCCCGATGCCTTCAATTCCCTGAAGGTTGGCATCAAATCCAGCCGGAAGAAAAAGAAGGTGATCTTCATTGACGAGATCTCTTGGATGGATACGCCCAAGTCCAATTTCGTTTCTGCCCTGGAGCATTTCTGGAACAGCTGGTGCAGCGCCCGCAAGGACGTTCTGCTGATTATCTGTGCTTCCGCCACGTCTTGGATCATTAACAAGGTCATCAAGGACAGGGGAGGACTCCACAACCGTGTGAACACGCAGATCTATCTGATGCCTTTCACACTGAAGGAGTGCGAGGAGTACCTACAGAGCCGGAACATCCGTATCAACCGGTATCAGATTCTCACTCTCTATATGGTGATGGGAGGACCGGCTTACTACTGGAGCCTGCTGCAGCGGGGAAAATCTGCCGCCCAGAACATTGACAATCTCTTCTTTGCGGAGAACGGGAAACTGCGCGGGGAATACAGTGCCCTGTACGAGTCACTTTTCAAGAATCCGGACCGTTACATCAAGATTGTGGAGGCTCTGGGGGACAAGGCCAAAGGTCTCACGCGCCAGGAGTTGATTGATGATTACGGCCTGGAGAATAGCGGTGTCCTGACCACCTGCTTGGAAGAGTTGGAGCAGTGCGGCTTCATCCGCAAGTACGCCGCCATCGGCAAGGAGAAGAAAGGTGCCCTTTTCCAGCTTATCGACAACTACACGCTCTTCTATTACAAGTTCATCAAAGAGTCCGGCGGTGACCCGGCCTTCTGGAGCCATTCCCTCAATTCGGGCGTGCAACGCGCCTGGTCCGGCCTGGCCTTCGAGCGGGTATGTCTTCAGCATGTGGGGCAGATCAAAGCCGCGCTGGGCATTGCAGGAGTGATGACCAAACAATGCGCCTGGCGTTCCGACTCGAAAAATCTGGGACCGGGAGAGAGAGGGACTCAGATTGACCTGCTCATCGACCGCAGGGACGACACCATCAACATCTGCGAGATGAAGTGGGCGTCCGAGCCATACGTCATCGACAAGGATTATGATGAGAAACTCCGGAACAAGGTCGCTGCCTTCATCCGTGAGACCGGAACAAGGAAGTCCATTCTCATATCAATGGTCACCTCCTACGGCGTGAAGGAGAATATGTACTCCGATGCAGTGCAGTCCCATGTGGTGATGGACGATCTCTTTGCGTAGAGAATATTTTCCGCTAAAAGTCTCCCGAAAAGCGGGATTCAGTAAAGTATTTCGTCTTCCTTCTTCGCGTAGCGGCGGAGAGATTTTGGGAGGCCCGGCTCGGCTTCGACCTGGGCGATGATTTCACGATGCTTGCGGGCATATTGGCGGCTCTCGCCATTTGTCGTATTTGTCCTTTGCGGCCCGTAAATCGGCCTCTATGCGGACGATCGTGGCATCGCGGTTCTTCTTGGAGAGTTCGCATTCCCAAACGGTGATGGCGGTCCATGAGAGAGTGCCGAGGCGCTGGGCGTTGAGTTCGTCACGGGCGATCTTCTCTTTCTACAAAAATCAGAGCATAACCTCCCAAAAAACGGTAAAACCTTATTAAAAATGCGCGCGCGAGGCCTGCGGCCGCCCCACTTTTCGGAGCATGGCCACCACTTGTCCGTTAACTTTGCAGCTCAACCATAAATTGAGCGAGCCATGGCAGGTAAATGTAAAGAAATGAACAAGATCCAGCAAGCGTTGCATCATTCATGGCCTGTTTTTTAATCTTTCAAACAAGCAAGCGGTATGACTTTAACTCCGTCTGGGCGTGTGTAAGCCATGCTGCCACCTGTCATGACAATCATCAGGTCGGGCTCGCGCAACGGCACCTGCTTTTCTGTCTCATTATGCACTTGAATGAGTCGTTTTATTTCCAAAAGATGTTTGGCTCCTTCTTCTATCTCACTGCTGCCAAGTTTGCACTCTATCAGAGCATAGCGTCCATCATCAAGATGAAGCACAAGGTCGGCTTCCAGTCCGTAGCGGTCGCGATAGTATGAGAGGCGGCTATCGTGAGAAGCTGAATACACCCTAATATCTCGTGCGCACATTTGCTCAAAAATAAAGCTAAATGTCTTTAATTGAGTCTTCAAGGATTCTGGTGACAGGTTGAGTGATGCGACTGCAACCGATGGATCACAGAAGGCTCGTTTGGGTCTGCTTTGGATTGTTGTCTTGCTCCTTATGGAAGGGCACCAAGCCTCTATGTCCTGAATGACAAACAGTTTTTCCAATGCCTCGATGTAGCTTTCAAGCGTAGGCCTGGTACATTCTACATCATCAGCAGCGGTAACGTCTGCCAATATGGATGTGGTTTTCGCCAATGTAGAGATGTTGCGTGCGTATGATTTCATTATCAGATGCGCCAACTTCTGATTCCTCTTTACCCCATCTATGCGTGATATGTCATTTTTATAAACAGACTTTACATACTCTTTGGCAACAAGTAATTTTGACTTGTCGTCACCTAAATTCAATGTTGCAGGCCAACCTCCTCTGCATGCAGCAAATATGATTTCTTCCATTTTTAGTTCCGAGGTAGCGAAGATTTCTTTTTGAGGATTGTCGAACATCTCCATCAATGATACGCTGCCGTTAGATTCACCATATTCCCACAGACTCATGGGCAGCATCTCCATCCGAGAAATACGCCCTGTTCCACTATGATGGATTCTACTGTCATCAATAGCGTTAGACCCTGTCAATATGAATTGACCAGGCAAGCCACGCTCATCAACCTTTGTGCGCACTGCATCCCATAGCATTGGGGCATCTTGCCATTCATCTATCAAGCGAGGCATTTCCCCTTCCAATAAGAATGAGGGCTTGGTAATGGCTGTAGCCAAATATTCTTCACGATGGTCGGTATCTTGTAAACTAATAACACTATTGGCCAACTGCTTGGCAGTGGTGGTCTTGCCACACCATTTTGGTCCTTCAATGAGCACTGCTCCCATTGCTTTAAGATGCGCTTTAAGTCGCACGTCAAAGACTCTATTTTGATATGCCATACTCGATTTTGTTTTATGCTGCAAAGGCACTCATTTTACTTTGATTACCAAACGCATTTTAAGTTTTTGATGTGATTTATTTTAAGTATTTGTTGTAATTCATTTGTAATTTTTGATGTATTTCATTTATAGTTTTTGTGGCATTTCATCATGTGTTTGCAGTGGAAAACAGTATGGTGAAGACGGTCAGATAACTTACGAGGGGAAATTCCTTTGTGGAAAGCCGGAGGAAGAGTTTACGAGATCTCCTGAATATTCTGCTTATCTGAAAAAGGAAGAAGAACGGAAAGCAAAGAAGGCTGCCGAGGCTCTTAAAGCAAAGAAAAAGGCTAAGGATGAAAAAAACAGCAAGATCGGATGCATCATCATTATCATCATTGTGATAATACTTGCCAGCATTTCATGATGCCTTGAAAGACGATACTTGCTTTGATTCTTCCTTTAGTTCGGACACCGAAATTCAACGGGAGCATATTCTCCATAAAATGCTTCCTTCGTAGTGTAATTTAACCTTGACAGGAGCATTTAACTTTGTTTTTGCTTCTGTCAAGGTTTTGCGACCTAATAGATCTCACCGGCCCAAAGCATCTTAAAGAAGTCACACACGTAGATGAGTTCGATATTCCCGGTTTTTCGTGTGAGCCGGTCGGTGGACACCAGAATCAGCCTTGCTTCCGGATGTTCTTCGGAAAAGCGGTTGAGTCCGGTCTTGTGCTTGGTTTGAACATCATCGGTGGATTTTATCTCAATCGCCACTTTGGCGTCACCGAGGATGGCATCTACCTCAATGTCTGAATATGTGTGCCAATATGAAAGATCCTTTTTCTTGTCGTTGTAACCCAAGTATGCGATAAGTTCCTGCATCACAAGATGTTCAAATGCGTGGCCATATTCAGGAGTGCCTGCTCTCAGATTATTCCTTCCCATCAGATAATTGACTATTCCTACATCGAAATAGTAAAACTTCGGGGCTTGCGTCAACTTTCTTTTGATCACTTTCCGGTAGGCAGGAATCTCATATCCTATGAGCGTATCATATAGTATTTGGAAGTATGCCTTGACGGTGTTCGCGGCCACGCCACAATCTGACGCGATGTTTTCATAGTTGATGATCTCGCCATCGCTTATCGCCGCCACCTCCATAAATCTTTCGAATATACCGATGTCTTTGACGGCTGCCTCCTCAAGAATCTCTTCTTTGAGGTACACTTCGACATATCCTTTCAATCGCCTTTCTGCATTGTTTACCATATAATGCCTTGGAATCATTCCGTTTTGTATGGCTCGGGAAAGGTCATAATCCGGAATTTCGGCACTTACAAGAGGAAACAAGGTTTCTGGGATGGCGCGTCCACCAAGTGTGTTCGCTCCTCTCTTTTTCAGTTTTCTGGCACTTGAACCGCTCAGTATGAAATAGAGGCCTTTCTCGACCATCAAACTATGAACCGTGTCCAAAAGATCCGGCACTTTTTGAATCTCATCAACTATCACAAGTGTCTTTTCGGGGTATTTGTCAAGGGCCTCTTTGAATAGTTCCGGTTTGCGTTGAAGGCGCTTACGCAGATCCGAATCAAGCAAATCAAAATACACCGCATCCTTAAACTTCTCTTTGAGAAGCGTGGATTTCCCTACCTGACGAGCGCCGAAAAGGAACATTCCTTCATCAAGACGGCTATCTATATCAAATATTCTATTATACATAGCATTAATTGTTTTCGTTCTGTAGGGTTGCGGATTTTTTAATAATAACCGCAACTATGTTGCGAATATAATAATAGTATTGCAAAAATCAAGTGGTTGACACCTTTTATGTGCCCCAATCCTGTTTTTGCTATGGTGCAGGTTGCTGGTAAGATGAATCTAAGGACATCATTCCGCGCGGATGGCGTCGGCGGGGTTGGAGCGGGCGGCGTGGAGGGTCTGGAAGAAGATCGAGACGACAGCGATGAGGAGCGACACGGCTCCGGAGGCGATGAATATCCACGGGCTCAGACCGATCCGGTACGAGAAGCCTTCCAGCCACTTGTCCATAATGAACCACGAGAGCGGCACGGCGAATATGAACGACACCAGAAGCGGGGCGCAGAACTTCGTCAGGAGCAGGGACAGAACCTCGTTCGTGGTGCTGCCCATGATGCGGCGCACTCCGATCTCCTTTTTCCGCTGCCTGATGAAGAACAGCGACATCCCGATGAAGCCGAGAATGGAGATGAGGACGGCGACACCTGTGAATATGCTCACGATCCTCATCGTATTCTTTTCCTCCGTGAGCGAGGCCTTGACGGTGCTCTCGATGCTCTGCACTTTCCAGTCAATGTCTTCGGTAGAACCGTCAACCTCTTTGACCAGGTCGCACAGTTTCTTCCACGCCAGCGGATCACCGTTTGTCTTGACCATGAAGTTAGGATCCTCGATCTCATCCGTGTCCTTGACCGTGATCATGAACGGCTGATAAGGGTCAAGGATGTTTGTCATGTGAAAGTTGGAGAACACGCCGGCGACCTGCGTCACGCTTCCGTCGCCCCATGTCACCTCTGATTCTCCATCCCCCAGGCTCAGTTTTCCGGCGAACTCTTCATTGATATATTTCACATCGCCTGAAAGATGGTTGTCCTTGACCAGATTGATGCCCATTATGTCGATGAACTCCTTGTCCCAAGTTGTGAGATAGACCAGAAGATTATTGTTGTCCTTGTCTTTACGGGTGCTCATCGAACAGTAGTTCCCGTCCAGGGATGTGCCTGAGAACGAGCCTATTCCTTGGATGAACGGTTGGCTTTTCAGAGCATTTCTCAGGACTTCCGGATTGTCGGAGCTGACACGGTAGATGTTTTCCGTGTTGTAGCCCAGCGGAGCTTTGACCAGATGGCTCATCTGGAGCAGGATGGTGAGCGTCGCGGCCATCATCGTCATCGTGATGACGTTCTGAAGGATTATGAATATCCTGCTGAGCACCATCTTGGAATGGTAGCGGAACGATCCTTTCACGACATCTATCGGCTTGTACCTGGAGAGCGAGACGGTAGGCATTATTCCCGAGATCACTCCTGTCAGGATGATGAAGACGAGGCTGACCGAGACTGTGGCGAGGTTTATGTCCTTGAGGATGTCTATCTTCCCTTTGAAGAGTACGGCCATCTTGTCCTCAAGCAACAGGGCCAACGCCCCGCCGATGATGAACGAGATGAACACCATCAATGTGGATTCCCCGATCAGCTCCAAGGATATTCCCAAACCATCACTCCCGAGAAGCCTTCGGGTGGCCATTTCCTTTGCCCTGAAGCCTGTGTTGGCGACCGTAAGGTTTATGTAGTTGGTGACGGCGAACATCAGTATTGCCAGAACAACGGCCAGCAATATTCCTAAAAGGCTCTTGTCGCCGGTCTGAAGGCCCGCGCCAGTATTTTGTGGCGCGAACATCAGGTCGTCAAGCGGGATGATGGCGGCCTTTGTGTTGCCGTAGAAATTGAACACCGGAATGCTCTCAATGCAGTAGGAGGTCAGGTCTTCAATCTTATCTTCGAGGCTCGCCCCTGGTCTCAGCATCAGGAATGACAATGTGGAGCCTAACGGCCCGCTGGCCATCAGGTCGTTGCGGAGTCTGTAGCCGAGGACCTGCGGTGCGCGTTCGAAATTGGCGATGACCGCCGTCTCGTTCAGGAACACTGTCTTGTCCAAATCCTTGATGACCCCTGAGACAGTGTAAACAAGCGAGCTGTCGTATGGGTCGCCGTTGTCGTCACTTACGAAGACATAACGTGTCCCTTCGATTTGAAGCGGCTGACCGAGAGCGTTGCCGTCCGGGAACAAGGCTTTGGCAAGAGACTCTGTGACAACGCATTTCTCAGGGCTGTCCAGAGCGGTCTCACGGTCTCCGTCAATCATCTTGAAATCAAAGAATCTGAAGAAATTGGAGTCCGCGAGCATTATGTTGCCGGCGTTGTCCCCCTGGGACTCCTCATAGACTTTGTCCTCGTGCTTTATCTTTCCGTTGTGCATATAGACGCAGCAGACATCCTCAACCTCAGGATACCTGTCCTTGAGTGAATGGGCGCAATCCGGCCACGACAGAAGAGAGTTCCCGTTCTCTGTGCCCAGCACGTAGATTCTCTCATGGTTCCTGTGCCATTTGTCGATGCTGAACTGCCGGTAGGTGTAGTCCCCGATCAGTATCACAAACATCAGTGACAGCGCAAGCCCCACCACATTGATCACCGCATAGAGCGGATTGTTCTTCAAAAACCTAAAGAAATATTTCATTGCCTCAAATTTTTTACCAACCTATTTTTAAACGCTTACTAATAACGGTTTTCACTAACCTTCACCGAAAGTCGTTTCGACAGGCTCAGCGGCCCTTGTCCGGCATGTTCACCAACCGTGGTTCAACGATCTCACCAACAATCAACAAATTCAATGTGCAATGTGTTGGTCACGATAACTGTCACCAGCTTGTCTTCCAGGAGATCGTTGAGTTTGTCGAAACGACCCTCCGCAAAAACCGTCATTTGGCCAATCCATTACCATGCCAAAAGATTCAAGTGATTGTCATTCAGGGATATTCTTATTTTATGAATATGCAAAAGTGTAAAGAATCTTTACACTTACTGTAAAGATTCTTTACACATTCCTCCGGTCGCTTCAAGTCATATAAGGGACTGATCCTGTTGAAGTGACCAACGCTTCGACAAACTCAGCGACCGGAAAGTCAAGTTCAGCGACCAATTGATTGCCTTCCCTTAGAATGGTTTTCCGTGCGTGAAAGCGTCCTTCCGGCGCACCGGCCGTCATATTCATCGGTCTCGTGAGCAAAAGTGACTTTCTGGCGCACGGGATGGCCTGTCGAGGTCGCCTCGTGAGCAGGAAGGCTTGTTCTGGCGCACGGGAGAGCCTGTCGAGGTCGCCTCGGGAGCGAAGATCGGATTTCCGCGCACGAGGGTTTCGGATTCTGGGGCTTATAAATTAAAGTCTCACAGAGTGTCAGTGTTATGCGCTTTGACCGCAACTTGTTCATTTTCTGTTTTGCGGATATGGTAAAAAACTGTAACTTTACGGCCGAAAACAGTTTTGGTTTATGGAAAAATGTATCATCGCGGCGGTTGCCGACAACGGGGCGATCGGGAAGGACAACGATCTGCTCTGGCATATTGCCGAGGATATGAAATATTTCAGACGCACTACCACCGGCAATCCGGTGGTTATGGGCTACAGGACATTCCTTTCGATAGGAAGGCCGCTCCCTAAAAGGGATAACATTGTGATTTCCACACGGTCTTGGGATGATGTTCCGGAAGGTGTGAAGGTGGCCGGAAACCTTGAGGAGGCATATTCATTGGTGGAAAAGGCTGCCAAATCGAAGGTAAACGATGCTGCCGTAGATGTCGAAGTGTCAGAAAAAAAGGTGGCTGGCTCTGCTGATGGCGGTCGGGAAACAGAGCCAGGGCGCATCTTCATAATGGGTGGCGGCGAGACTTACCGCAAGGCTCTTCCTACGGCGGACAAGCTCTACATTACGCACGTTCACACCGCGATTGAGGATGCGGACACGTTCTTCCCGGTGATCGATCCGGTGATTTGGATGGTGGAATCGGAAACGCCGTCCGCCACGGATCCGGAAACCGGTTACACTTACGAATTCAAAGTTTACAAAAGACGCTTTCAGGTCACTTCGACAGGCTCGGCGATCATTTGATCGGTCACTGAGCCTGTCGAAGCACCGAAGCGTCAATAGCACATAAATAAAACGACAACCCGGCATCCCCCACAGGCCGGGCAAATAAACAAACTTAACGAATATGTCAGACAGAGAAAACTTCGGCAGCCGAGCTGCCGTGATTATGGCCTTCGCCGGCTCCGCCATCGGACTCGGCAACATCTGGAGATTCCCCTATATGGTCGGTGAATATGGAGGCGCGGCCTTCATACTTATCTACATAGTGTGCTCCTTCGTCCTTTCCCTGCCGATCCTGTTCTCGGAATCGGTAATCGGCCGTAAGACCCATCTCAGCACATACGGCGCGATGAACGCCCTCGCTCCGCATTCCAAATGGAAATGGCTCGGTCTTCTGACGGTCGTCACCCCGCTGATCATCCTTTCCTACTATAGCGTGGTGGGCGGATGGGCCATTGAATATCTCGTCAAATCCGCTACTTTCAGTTTTACGCTTGACCAGGCCGAGGCCGTCACCGGGATGTTCGGCGAGTTCGCCTCTTCGGTCTGGGGACCGATAATCTGTTTGTTTATATTCCTGTCACTGACCGCTTTGATTGTCTTTCTGGGAGTCAAAAAGGGAATTGAGAAGTTCAGCAACATCTCGATTCCGATCCTGTTCGTGTTGATTGTCGCCATCGCCATCTATTCGGTCACACTTCCTGGAGCCGGCGAGGGAGTCAAGTATCTTGTCAAGCCGGATTTCTCAAAACTGACCCCGGGGGCATTTTCGGCGGCGTTGGGACAGAGTTTCTTCTCGTTGTCTCTGGGCGTTGGGACTATGCTGACATATTCATCATACGTCAGTAAGAATGAGAATCTTATAGTTTCAGGTGCAGGCACTGCCGTGTCTGATTTGATTTTCGCTATGCTGGCCGGATTCGCAATTATGCCGGCTGTGTTCGCCGCCGGAATCGCTCCGTCAGCCGGACCGGGACTCGTGTTCGAGACCCTTCCTTACATATTCGCTAAGATGGGTGCCGGCGGGCAGATTGTGAGTTGTCTGGTGGCGATCCTGTTCTTTCTGACCATTCTGGTCGCCGCGCTCACATCGTCCATCTCCATCCTTGAGGTCGGGGTCGCCTATCTTGTTGAGGAGAAGGGAGTTTCGAGGCACAAAGCATCAGTCGTGCTCTTCTTCGCCACGTTCGCTGTCGGGGTGCTCTGCTCACTGTCGTTCGGACCGCTGTCGGATGTGAAGATTCTGGGAGACGGGATATTCAGTTTCTGTGACAAAATGTGCTCCAATTACCTGATGACGCTCGGAGCCTTCCTGTTCTCGGTCTTTGTCGGCTGGAAGATGGACAAGAAAGCCGTCCGTGACGAACTCACGAACGGCGGTTCCATCAAGTTTAACAACAAGTTGTTTCCGGTTGTCTATTTCCTCATCAAGTATGTCGCTCCGGTGACCATCGCGGTGATCTTCATTACCGGGCTTGTCGGGTAGTGTTCTATTTGATCCTGAACCTGTAGATCTGTCCGTCGCGTGGCTGTCTGCTGACGTGCAGGACCATGTAGAGCCATTTGCCCTTGACGTCCACGCCTTCCGGCTCATGATGCAGGTCGTTCAGGTTGACAGTTTTGACCAAAGTCTTTGTGTTCATGTCCACAACGTGCAGTAATCTGTCGTGAGGCGGGTAGCCGTCTCCAAGGTAGGCGTAATGCCCATTGAGAACACTGCCCTGATATATTTTTATGCCAGGTACATAGAATTCATCCAGCGCATCGTCCTGCGTAAGGTGTACCTCACCGTTTTCATCAGAGTCCTTCAAGGTTGGAAGTCTGAATTTCTTTATCAGCTTCCGCATCTCGCCGCTTGACCCATAGGTGTAGATGATCTTGTTCTTTCTGTCTATGAACCAGTCGAACGACCCTGTGTAGCCCTCTCCGGTGTGGAAAAGCTTCTGCACAATCGTGCCCCCGTCCAAAGTGATGTCCGTGACATAGCAGCAGTGGTCTCCCTTGCATCCTGAGATGTAAAGCAACGGGAATTCCGATCCTTTTTCCACTCCGAAGGATGCGTTGTTGCAGTGCGACTTGTTTCCTTCCAACATGAAAGTGGAGACGAACTTGTTCTTTTTCATGTCAATGACGACACACTGCCCCTTGTCGTGAAACACAAACCCGTATTTTCCCCAGATAGCAAACCCTTGTGTAGCTCCCTTGACCTTGACGTTATCCGGAGTCAATTTCCCAAGGTCGCACACAAATTCCGGTGTCAGTTCCGGCCCCTTGTATTCCTGAGCCGAAGCCATCAAACCAAAGAACAGCGCGACCGTCAGCGCCGTGAAGATTTTTTTGAGCATTGTCTTTAATGTTTTTGAATATGGTAAAGTTACGTCTTTCATTTCAGACCGCAAAGAAACAAAAGGCGGAATTGATTATCTTTGCAGCAAAACCGTACAACTATGAATCCAGTCACCGCAAGACTTTTGAGCCAGCAGTTGATTTGTCCTCAGTTCACTAAACCGGAGGAGGTTGTGTCGTGGTTCGGGGCGATGCAGGGGCAGGAGTACCGGATGGTCCGCTGGGCGGTGGCGATGCGGACCAAGAGTCCGTCTCTCAAGGCGTTCGAGAAAGCGTTCAACGAGGGGCGGATTGTCAGGACACATCTGCTTCGCTGCACTTGGCAACTGGTTGCGGGTGAGGATCTTGGCTGGATTCTGTCCGTTTGCCGGACGAAAGCCTTGTCCGGCCTTCGAGGCTGGATGAGCGCCAACAAGATCTCCATCCCGGCGGAAGAGCAGGAGCTGATTTCAGGAATATTCGAGGAAACATTGCTCCGGCAGTGTAGTGCCCGGAAGGCTGATTTTGTCGCCGCGCTCGCCGAAAGGGGAATCACGATGGACGATCACCGCCTGTCCTACCACATCCGTCTGGCGGAGCTTTCCGGACTTCTTTGCAGCGGCGACCTGCACCCGATGAAAAACACCTATTCCCTTGTGCGTGAGAAGATTGGAAATTCTTTGAATATCTCGGGAGAGGATGCCCTGGGAATGCTTGCCCGGAAATATTTCCGAAGCCACTCTCCGGCCACGTTCGAGGACTTCCTCTGGTGGTCCGGCCTGAATGTCAGCGACTGTCAGAAAGCTGTCGAAATCATTGGTGACGAACTCGTTAAGGAAACGTGGAAAGGCCGTGAGTTCTATATTCACGAATCCTGCCGCACCAGAGGATTCCGCTCTGGAACGGTTCATCTGATCTCTCCGTATGATGAATATCTCATCGGCTACAAGAGCCGTGATGTCGTCCTTCCGCCCGAGCATTCCCGCAAAGCCCACAGCAACAACGGAATATTCCAGCCCGTAATCGCCCTTGACGGCGAGATCGTCGGCAACTGGTCCCCGACCTCCAAGACCTGCTGCTTTGAAATATTCAAGGATGGACTTTCCATCCTTGAAGATGTCCTCACCACTCAGTTTGAAATTTACCAAAGATTCGCAAACCTCACTCGCTGAATTTGTGGTACGCTTCAGTAAGTTCAGAGGTATTCCCCTTCCCGCAATTTTTGTAACGTGAAAAATTCGGGAAGGGGAATACCTCTGAACTCCTCCACTATAACTTGCCTTAGGATTACAGCGAATGCAGAAATCCGTTAGGATTACAGCGAATGCAGAAATCCGAAGGCGTGGCTCCAGTTCTGGAAACCGAGGTCAGAAGCGGAAATCAGGATGTTGAAGTTGCCGGAGTCGTAGAAACGCATCTCAAGATCGTCATCCTCATCGAGTTGGAGAAGGTTGACAGCGTCAGGGAACTCCTCGCGGATCTCCTCGAAGTACGGCCGGCCGAGAATCTTGAAGCCATCGGCATCGTCCTCGCACTCGGCGAAGTCAATGGCCATAGCCGGCTCGGCGAGCTCCTGATCATCATCGTCCACAAGGATGCACGAATTGAAGGTCTCCATATTTATCTGCTTGGCGTACTTGACCTTGACCGCCTTTTTCGGCCAGCGACCGAGCGGAAAATGCTCAGGGGAATCGTAACCGATGAACTCATCGATCGCCGCAAAGAAATAGAGCATCCCCTCGTGCGGCAGCAGCCCCTCCTTGTCGAAAGGCGCGATGTCCTCGCAATCGATCTGACAGATGAAAGTGAGGGGATATTCTCCCTCCGTTCCATCCTCTTCCGTGATCTTCATCATCGGGTACTCCGCCTGAGGTGGCAGATCAGGGTTGCCACACCATTTGCTGCAGCAGAAAAGGTTGGATTCCGTCTTTCTGGGTTTCAAACTTATTGCCATATTCTTCAATTGAGTAAAATAATTGTCCTCTTTTGGCATTCAAACATAAGATGATTGCTATTATTAGGCGAGGACATTGTATTTCCTATTGGTGTTTATGCTTGCTTATGAGACATCCGCCACGATGGCCGTGACGTTGTCCACGCCTCCGTTCCGTTTCGCGGCGTCGATCAGGGCCGCGCAGCTTTCCTCCGTGGAGCCGGATGCCAACAGCCGTTCGATCGCATCATCCTCCAGCATATCCGAAAGACCGTCAGAGCAGATAAGGATCCTGTCCGACTCCATCAGCCGGTCGGTGATGTCCAGAATGTAAGCCTCTGTGTCGCAGCCCGCTCCAATGCAGTTGTACAAGGCCTTGCCGGCCGGAAGCGGAACCATATCCCTTTCGTGAAGTGTCTGGTCTGAGGTCAGTTGCCTCAGCATTCCGTCCCTCAGGCGGTACGTCCGGCTGTCACCGATGTTCACGAGCAGAGTCTTTCCCTGCATCCAGACAATTCCAGTCAACGTGCAGCCCATCGCCTTGCCTTGATGCCGCTCGCAGGCCTTGGCGTTGAGATTGGCGCTTATGCTCTCGATCTTCAGTTTCAATTCAAAGATAGGGTTGTGATGCTCCAGAGATTTGTCCAACAGGTAGGCCCGCAAGGTCTCCAGAGTGAACTGGCTGGCATATTCACCGCTCTCGTGGCCACCCATTCCGTCCGAGACAAGTAGGCAGAAAGTCTCATTTTCAGTGACTTCCTTTTCTATATTCAGAGAATTGTCCCTGATCAGGTACATCCCAGCGGATGCCATATCCTCGTTGTTGTCCCTTATGCGTCCGACATCCGAGACGCAGCTGATTCTTAGTTTCATAGGCTATTCAACTGTGAATTTTAATGTGGCTATCTTAAGTTTTTGACCCTTTCGGAGGGTGTACCATTTGTCTTTCTCCAACCTCACCCCGTCTATGGCCGTGCCGTTGGTCGAACCCAGGTCGCAGATCTTCCACTCACCATCCTCAAAAGCGATCTTTCCGTGATGCCCGGAGACAAATTTACAACTTCCGAGTTCCGGGAATATCCCTCCGCTCCTTCCGAACCCGCCTTCTTTGACATAGAGTGTCATATCTTCACCCTTCAAGGTCAGCAGGGCATCGAATATCTGGTTGAAATCAATTTTTTCCAATGGCTTAGGCTCAATATATCCAGACCGACCCGTTGGCTTTGACATCGAGGCTGATTCTGATTGGCCAGATGGTGATGACATAGGCTTTGGCGCAGCCGCCTGTCCCGAAGCGTTACCTTGATTATGCTCCGCAAAAAACTCTTCGGCGCTGACCAGCAACTCCCCGCACCGAGGGCAGGAAGTCCCTTTCTTGGGCTGCCGGCACTCCGGACAGAACATCAGATGCTTTCCGCAGAGATCACAGTAACGGCTGTCGTCATCTATAACACCTTGGCAGAACGGACATTTCATAGCAGATCCTCCTTTGTTATCGTCTTTGGCTTGGAACCCTCGTAAGCGACCTGTCTGTCAGCGCCTTCAGCTACGAGTTCCTTCATTTTTGAATATGCTCGGCCGGCCACCGCTGACTTGACTTTTCCGAACATATTCCTTACATCCCGCCCGTTGCCGAAGTCGAACGCGCGGTTGTCATACATATCTATGAAGCGGTCTTTCAGAATAGTTTCGGCCTCAGGCTCAATGGAATATCCTTCCTTGCGGCAATAAAGACAGAATATGTCCATCAGCTCCTCGGGATTGTAGTCCTCGAATGTGATGGTCTTGGTGAAGCGGGACTTGAGGCCGGAATTGGAATCCAGGAACCGGCCCATCTCCCTCGTGTAGCCGGCGGCGATGCACACGAACCTGCCCTTGCGGTCCTCCAGCAGTTTCAGCAGCTCGGTCACGCTCTCGTTGCCGAACTCGTCGTGGTCGCCTTGGATCAATGAATATGCTTCGTCGATGAACAGGATTCCTCCCATCGCCCTGTCGATCGTCTCCCGTGTCTTCGGAGCGGTCTGGCCTTGGTACGGAGCCACCATGTCCGCCCTCGACACCTCGATCACATCCGGTCTCGCGATCACTCCGAGAGAGTACAGGATCCTGCCCATCAGCCTTGCGACAGTGGTCTTGCCGGTTCCCGGATTGCCGAGGAACAGATAGTGGTCAGGAACGATCGCGGTGAAGTCCCCGCCGGAAAGCTCGCTGTCCATCTTCTTCTGCCTCATCTCGTTGAGCATTGAACGGATCTCGTTCTTGACGCTTTCCAATCCGATCAGTGAATCCAGTTCCGCGAGGCACTCCTCCTCGGAAGCCACTTTCGGCTCTTCGAACGGAATGTCCTCCGGAAGGATGGTGAAGAATGTTTCCTTGCCGACCTGGCTGTCAGGAAGCGCGTTGACCCTTGTGCCGATGTTCCCCAGCACGCTGTCGAGCATATTCCTTGCCTCACGGGCATTGCCGAAATCCTTCCCCGACTTTTCCGCCGAGAGCTTCCGGAACGCCTTGAGGGCTTTGTCCAGAGTGCCACCTGCAAAGGAGTAGCCCTGCCCTTCGGCCATCCGGCGGAAGATCTCCGTCAGTTCCTCCGGCGTGTAGTCGTCGATGTTTATCCTGTGCGTGAACCGGCTGGCGAACCCTTCGTTGGCCTTCATCAGGTTCCGCATCTTGTCCTTGTAGCCGGCGCAGACCACCACGAACTTGCCCCGGTCGTTCTCCATCCGGACCATAAGCCGTTCCAGAGCCTTGATCCCCTCGGAATCAGAGCAGTGGCCCGTGTCGTCGAACGGTGCGAGCGCATAGGCCTCGTCTATGAAAAGGACTCCGCCCATCGCCTCGTTCACAGCCTTGTCCATGTTCTTGTCCGACTCGTTGGCGTAGGTGCTGACGATGTCCTTGCGGCTCTTCTCGATGACCCGGTCTGTCGAGCATATTCCCATGGCCTTGAACAACTTGCCGAGCACTCTGGCCACGGAGGTCTTGCCCGTGCCTGGGTTTCCGGTCAGGATGATGTTCACGGGACGGATCGATGCCTTGCCTCCGAACTCCATCCGGCGCTGCTGGAAACGCATCTCCTCCGCAAGATCCCTCAGGGCTTTCTTGACGGACTCCATTCCGACGAAAGAGTCCAGCTCCTTCATCACGTTTTCCACCGAGATCTCCTTCGTGCCGTCCGGCCCGGCGATGTCCTCCCAGGTCAGGACTTTGCCCGAGCTGGCATATTCATCATCACTCAGACCCGCCGTTCTGGTGCAGAGCCGCTCGAAGCAGCGGTCGAAGGTGTTGCGCACCTCGCGGGCGTTGCCGAAGGTGTCGGTGCGGCTCAGGTACATCCGCTCAAAATATTTCCCCACCTTGCCCGCTGCCTCGTCCGAAAGGGACAACCCCTTCTTTTTCACCATATTCAGGAATATCTCGGTGAGTTCCTTGCCATTGTAGTCCTTGAACTCTATCTTCTTCTTGAATCTGGAATCGAGTCCAGAGTTGGAGCGCAGGAACATCGTCATCTCCTTGGTGTAGCCGGCGATTATGCAGACGAAGTCTCCGGCCCTGTTCTCAAGGTACGGCAGCAGGGTGTCTATGGCCTCTTGGCCGACCTTGTCGTCATCCCCCTGCTTCAGGGCATAGGCCTCGTCGATGAACAGGATACCACCCATCGCGCTGTTGATGACCCGCTCGGTCTTCAGGGCCGTGTCGCCGACGTACTGTGAGACAAGGTCTTTGCGCATGACCTCGACCAGATGGCCGCTCGGGAGTACCTGAAGGCTGCCCAGAATGTCAGCGAACAGCCTTGCGATCGTGGTCTTGCCTGTGCCTGGATTGCCTGTGAAGACAAAGTGGCTTTTCAGCTGCACAGGCTTGCCGGGATTGTCCCTCTTCTGTCTCTTGATGCTGTCGATGATGGAGCGGATCTCCTGTTTGACTTCTGTCAGGCCGGTGAAGGCGTTGATCCTGGCCATGATCTGTTCCTCGGAGAGTTCCTCGAACGGCTCTCCCGGAATGTCGGCCTCCTCGATTTGGGAGCCACCCCGGCTGAACATGTTGAAGGCGCTCTCTTCGGCTATTTTTCCGGCCAGGATTCCGTTCTCCTTGGTTCTGCCGCCACGGAACATCTTCTTGAAGACAAGTCCCAGCCTCCTTTCCGCCTGAGGACTGATCGCCGTCCTGAACTTGTCCCTGACCATTGACACGCACATCGCCTTGAGGTCGTTGTCCTTGAATGGAGAGATGTGGAAACGGAACTCGAAGAGTGACTGTGCGTTGCTGTCAGCGCTGATAAAGGTGCCAAAGCCGTCTTCAAGGCCGCACAGGATCACCACTGGCATATTCACATCAACCTTCATCCTTGCGAAGAGTTTGTCCAGCTGTGAGGAGCCGCCCTTGGCGTTCACCAGATTCTGGCAGTTCGTGACCACAAGCACTCCTGTCTTGAGCGCGGCGAGATTCTCGTCCAGCTTGGAGTTGAAGTCGTTCCAGTCAGCCGCGTCCACGGTCTTAGGCCGGAGGTTCTCCGTGATCTTGTTGTGGTAGAGGATCCCGGCAAGTTTTCCGGCCAGATAGGTCTTGCCGGTGCCGGTCTCTCCGGTGATGATGCAGTCAAGCCCTGGCCTTACATCGCTGCCGGTACGCTTGCGGAACTCGGCGGTCTGCTCGCAGCGCTTGGTGAAACTTGCGAGAGGTTCCTTGACGCAATCCTTCGCGATCATTCCGTCCCCGGTCACAGAGCCTGCCGAAGTGACCGCTCCTGATGAGCCGTCCGCCCTTGACGCTTCGATTGCTTCGACAGGCTCAGCAACCGCTGCAACCAGCCTCTCCCCGCACCATTTGCAGTACGAAGCCTCATTTCTGTTCGTCTTTCCGCACTTCTGACACGTTTTCATGAACCTTTTCTGTTATCTTGTTGATTGTGTTACCGATTTTCGGATGATTCTCCGTGATTTTCTCCGTGTCGCTGATCCGAGGAATGACCGCGACAGGGAAGAGCAGCAGGAAGGTCGTCATCGCAGCCAAAACCAAATGCTTCAGCTTGTGCAGCAGGCTTTTAAGGTACTTTGACCGGAAGAACTTCTCGTTGGCGAACAACGAGGAGACAAATTTGTCCTCCGAGGGATTGAACGCATAGTGAAGGGGCTCCAGAATCGTCTGGTCCTCGTCAGGATTCCACATCTTCCTAAGTTCGGACGCTCCCTCGTCACGCGAGAACATCTGTTTGGCGAACCACACGATCGCCGCGACCACGGCCGCGATGGTCACATAAATGATGTACTTCCCGAGGAACCATTTGCAGAGGAAATACACCGCTACGGTCAGGATGATGAATCTGAATATGTAAGTGAACAGGTTCCTGTCGTAACTCCTGTTGTAGAAGAATAGGTTCAGCAGCAGCGGGAATGCTATTCCTCCTCCCCAGACCCAATAGACTGATTTGCCGACATTGTCCAGGACCGGATAGTCGATCGCGCCTATGACAAGCATGAGCAACATCACAAGACACGGGAAGAGCCACAGAGCCACCGCCGCGATCTTCTCCAGCAGCCCAAGAAGCAGGACAGGTGGAGGTAACTGATGCCATCCGACCGCTGTCGTGGCCTCGTTGTAGCGCTTGTAATTCTCATCATCCTTGTCGTATTTTCCTATGAGTTTCAGGTACTTGACCGTGAACCTCTCATAGGTGAGCCGCTTGCTCAGATCCCTCTTCGGGTTTTCTTGCAACTTGACGGCAAGCCAGGCATCCAGGGCGTAGAAGTCAAGAGCCTCACAGATCTCGTCTTTCTTGATCTTCTTCAGATCGTCAAGATAGTAAACGGTCTCTCCGGAAGCCGGGAAATAGAACTGCGCTCCGTCCGCAAGGCCCTCCGCGGCCTTCATCATGGCGATGTCCTCGTTGTAGGGACCGGATTTCCCAACGTTGTCCGCACTGTCGTAGTCCGTGCAGTAAGCGACCCATTTGTCCTGCGCCGCGAACCTGTCCCCTTTGCTGAGGAAGAACTTGTGCAGGTAAGAATCCTTGTAGTCGCCTTGGAACGACTTGAGCAGCAGGTCGGCCAAAGAGGCCGGACATATTCCCGAATAAGGGTTGATGTCGGAGTACCATTCCTTGTACATCTTGTCCCTCTCGCTGTCGAAGACGCAGCGGAAGGCGCAGAAGGCGACGTTGACGAGCAGCCCGATCGATTCCCCGTCCATCGCGTAGTTCGGGTCTTTCGGGTCTGTGATCAAGCTGATGTCCGCCGCAGGGTTGATGGTCTGGATAACAAGCCGGTACAGCATCTCGTAATCCTTGATGCCCTTACGCACCTGGATCAATCTGTCAGCGTCTTTCTCGGAAAAGACCCTGACCATCTCGACGAAACCGAGCGAGCAGAGGAACTGCTTGTCCTCGTCCGCCACGACCCTGTAGTCAGAGCAGAACTTCACCACATCCGTGATGTTGCGGCAGTCCACCTCGGTGAACTTCTCCTCCTTGCCGGTCTTCTTGCCTTGGAGGGTGCGGAAATATTTCCGGTCGTATATTCCCCAGACTATCACGCTCTTGGCGTAGCCGAAGCTGTCTTTCAGGGCGGCGCAGGTTCTTGAATATATTCCGTCAGTCTCCTTTTTCCCAAGACGCGCCTCGCTGTAGAGATAGACAGGGTTGCTTCTGTCGCCCAGACTTGAACCGAAACCGCCGTCGCCGTTGAGGAGTTTGTTGACATTCACGCAGACATTTCCTTTTCGGTTGTAGAACGGCAGCTGCGGGTCAAGAGCGAGGGCGGCGGCATAGAGACCGGCCAACTGGTTCTTCGGGTAGATTCTCTCCACGATGTCGTTCAGCTTCACCTCCATCTCCGGCATCACCCTGCTTATCCAGCCGCTGATTTTGCCTTTGTACAGGTAGGCCGTTCCGAGAGCCTGATCCTCCATCATGAACTGAGCCAGCTCCTTGGCCGTGTGCGCGATCTTGTTCTTACCTGAATCGAAGACAATGCGCAGAATCTCGGCGTCTTCCACCACGGGAATATTCTCGCCCTCAAGTGTTCTGCGGATTTCCTCATAACTCCAGCGGTTTTCCGGCTTGCCGATAAGAAGCCCTCGGGTTATTGTCCGCAGAGGCTCCGGCATATCGTCCGGCACTGGCAGCTTGCCTTGGATCTTGAGCTTCACCAACTCCGGCTCCTTCTTTCGGAACTCGCTGTCTCCCATCCACATGGAGAGGACCGACATTCCGAGGGCATAGTAGTCCGAGGCCGCCGTCATTATGGCGTAGGTGACATCTCCGATGCGGGTTGTGTTGGCGTAGAGTTCCGGCGCGGCATAGATCACGGTCCTGGACTGCGGAGTGTTGACGCTTCCGTCGTCCCCGAGAACGTCCGCGATCCCGAAATCTGAAAGCACGGCCAGACCTGAGGCCTTGTCGGTGTAGAGTATGTTCTCAGGCTTGATGTCCTTGTGCAGCAGCCCGACCCTGTGCAGTTCACTGAGGTTTCTGGCGGTCATCGCAGTGATCTGGAGGATGGCGGCAGCGTCTTTCCTGAGATCGTAGCCCGCCACGGAGCCATCCTTGCACAACGGCATCAGGACGTAGCCTCTGTCGGTGGCATCGATCCTGACCGTCCCGCTTTCAAGAATATCCACGATCGCCGCCTTCCCTTTCAGCCGCTCCAATCTTTTAAGAATATCCTTGCTCACGCCATTGCCCCGGCGGTACAGTTTCAGGGCGAAGTTTCCCTTCGCCGAACTGACCACATAGACCTCGGCCTCGCCTCCGTTGCCGATCAGTCTGTCAACACTGTAACGGTTGCCTCTGAGGGTGATCTCTTCTTTGGTCTGGATATCCGCGGCTTTGTCTGATGTTCCGTCAGAGACTGCCGTACCGGTTGTCCCGCAAGTGAAAGTTGCCTTTGCGGTCACGGTTCCTGAATATTCAGAATCAGATTCGGTTCTGCACGCGCTTGTCGCGGTGATGTCCGCTACGGCTGTGCCGCTGTCTGCTATGGTTCCTGCCATAATTCTTTTTATTGTAAGCTGTTATCCTATGCTGACCTTGTCGTTTCTATTTGAAATCCAGTATCTTTTCTTCCTTATATTCATAGACCCATTTCCCGCCGTGCCACGGTTCGCAGCACTCGCTCGGGCAGTTGTGCCAGCATCCGCAGAAGTTGCAGACCCAAGCTTCTCTGCCCTTTGTCAGGATGACCTTCTCCACAGGCAGCTTTCTGGCCGAGAAATAGTTCCGTTGCTCTTGCGGAGTGGAACCCACCGGCGGAAGCATTCCTTCCAGAGCCTTGTTCAGTTCCTCCTGGATTTTTGAATATTCAGCCCGCAGCTCGGCCTTGCTCTTCATCTTATCGGCCGCGGAACAGGTGGTTCGACAAGGCTCACCAGTCGTCGAAGTTCTCAGTCCCTGAGCTTGTCGAAGGGCCGGTGCTTCGACGGGATCAGCAACCGACCCAGTCTCCCTCTTCTGGTCGCTGCGGTCGCTGAGCTTGTCGAAGCGCCTCAGCGTGGTCTTTCCCAGCAACTCCTTGAGCCTCAACACATCCTCCGGCAACTCAATCTCCTTGATCTCTGATTCCGGAACCTCTTGCTCCTCAGCCTCAATCCTTGCCAGCAACTCGGCCGCTTGCACCGCTAGTTCCGCCGCCTTGAGAAACTGCGGATCCTTTTGCGCCCTCTCCAACTCCTTCTTCGCCGCCAGCGTCAACGGCTCGTTGCATTTCCGGCAGAAACCGCCGGCATTTCTGGTCCCGCATTTCGGGCAGACAATTCCGCTTCTGCTCATCCCGCATTCCGGACACTCATCCTCTCCACGTGGAATGTCAGCTCCGCAGAATGTGCACCAGTCCACAAGCGAATGCCCGCAGGACGGGCACCATTCCCAGCTTTTCTTCACCGGCTGCCCACAGTGTGGACATCCGATGTCATCGGAAGACGCGCGGATCTCATTCACTTGATTCAGAATGCTTTCCTTGTAAAGTTCCTTTTGCTTGAGCTGGGATTCCATATTCGTAGATTCTTATGGTTCTATTGTTTCTTTCAGTCAAGAGGCATCGATAAGACTACTTCTTAGTTTTTTGGAAGTTCGATGACAAATTCCGAGATCACCGGGTAGTGGTCGGAAATGTACTTGACACCGAATTTCGGCTCGTCAACGACGTTGAAACTCCGTGCCTCGGCGTTGCGGTAGAAGATGTGGTCTATCATTTGAAGTCTGGCTCCGTTTCGGCCGAAATCATTGAAAGAAGGGGTTTTGTCCGCCTTTTTCACGGTTTTCGCGGATTCTTTCAAATAGGTGGCCAGCGGCTTGAGAGCCTTGTCCTCGCTGGTGGTGTTGAGGTCACCGGTCATGAACACGACCGCATTGTCCCCGGCGATCTCCTTTATCTTTTCCACCATCAGGACGGCACTTTCATGCCGTGCCTTCTCACCGGTGTTGTCAAAATGGGTGTTGAAAAAGAATATTATCTGTCCAGACTTCCGGAAGCGTAGTTTGACCCAGTTCGCGCTCCTGACATATTCAGCATCCCATCCCTTTTTCTCCGGAGTCTGATCCTCGTTCAGCCAGAATGAGCCGTAGTCCAGCAACTCGAACCTGTCTGCAAGGAAGAAAACCGGGTTGAAACCGAAATCCGAATCATGGTTGACGGTTCCCGGCTTGGCGTTGCCGTCAATCATGATGTATTCTTTCAACTCGTTCATCATGTAGGACTTTTGTCCTGATGTCACTTCCTGAAGGCCAAGCACGTCTGGACGGTATTTTCTGACGGCCTTGACGCATCCGGCCTTCCTGCTTTCCCAATTGTACTTTCCGGTGTCCGCAGGAAATTGGATTCTGATGTTGAAGGACATCACGCTGGCTTTCTCCTCCTTGGCCTCTGCCTTGATCCCGGACAGGGTCCAAGCCGTGATGACCGCTGTCACTAACAATAATATTCTTCTCATAAACCAAAAACTTCTTTTTCAAGCGTTAAAAAATATGCCGCCGCGATGGCGTGAATATTTTTGTGTCGCTTAGCGGGTGATTCTCGCCACCCAGCCTCCGCCAGGGGCAAGATGAATATTCACAATCCCGTCCGCCGGGATCTTCGCGGAAGTTTTCTTATAGTCTCTGGCTGCCCTGTCGGCGTTGATTCCGTCCTGGAAGACGGTCATATTCCCGTCTCCGATGAAGTTCAGGTCAAGGGTAAGGTCGCGCGCATCCCAATTCGTCAGCGCTCCGATGTACCAGATGTCTCCGCTGCGGCGGGCCACGGCGACATATTCACCGATCTCTCCGCAAATCGGAACTGTCTCATCCCAGACGGTAGGGAAGCCAGCGATGAACTCCGTGCACTCCGGTTCGGCCATGTAGTTGGACGGCGAATCGCAGAGCATCGTCAGCGGCGCCTCGAAGACGGCATATTCCGCGAGCTGACGGCAGCGGGTACCCTGGCTCATCGCCTCGGATCCGATAGGGTGGTAGTTCTTCCTTATTGCGTTGCGCATCGCCCCTTGGGTGTAATCCATCGGGCCGGCCACCATCCTGACGAAAGGAATCGTCACATCGTAGGTGACCTCGTCGTAGCCTTCCGGACTCCATTTCAACTGCTCCATTCCGGCGACTCCCTCGAAATTAAGTACATTCGGGTAAGTCCTCTGGATTCCCGCCGGCTTGTAAACCCCGTGGAAATCAATCAGCAGATGGTTCTCGGCGGCGATCCTCGCCATCCTTTCGCAGAACTTCACGGCCTGCTGGTCGTCCCTGTTGATGAAATCGATCTTGAATCCCTTGAAGCCCATCTTGGCGTAGTGGCTCATCGCCTTCTCCGGGTTCTTCACGATGCTGTTGTAGCTTGCCCAAAGGATGATTCCGACCCCCTTCCCGTCAGCATAGGCGACGAGTTCCTCAAGGTTGATGTCGGGGTTGATCAGGAACAGGTTGGCCTTGGCTCTCTGCGCCCATCCCTCGTCCATGATGATGTACTCGATGCCGTGCGCCGCCGCGAAGTCTATGTAGTACTTGTAGGTCTCCGTGTTGATTCCCGCGCGGAAATCAACTCCGTAAAGATTCCAGTCGTTCCACCAGTCCCAGGCCACCTTGCCAGGTTTTACCCAGCTCCAGTCAGTGTTCCCGTCCGCCGGAGTGGCAAGCTGCCAGACCAGATCCATCTCCATCAGCGACTTGGCGTCCTGAGCGATTCCGATGACCTTCCACGGGAACTTCTGCCCGGCCTCGACCTTGGCGATGTAGTCGGCGTAGTCCATATCCTGATAGACGTACACTCCGTTCGGGCGAAGTCCGATAGGATAAGGCGCGCGCACGCTCTTCAACCCTTTGCTGCCCTGCCCGTTGAGGAACATTCCCGGATAACCTAACAGATCTGACTCGGTGATGACAATCTTAACCCCATCGGCAGCGTCCACCGTCATCGGCAGGAACGCCAGCTTCGCGGGATTCATCCGGGACAAATGAATATGCTCGTAGGTGTTCTCGAACGAGTTGACGAACTGCTGCTTGAATGTCTTTCCGTCATCACTCTTGACGTAAGGCACCCACGCCGTCCAGTCCTCGGCGAAGTTGAATTCCGTAAGCTCGTCAGTCACAGTGAACTCCCCGGACTTCGCTGTCGAGATGAACCTGTATGCCACCCCGTTGTCGAACGCCCTGAACTCCACATTGTACCCCTTGAACTCCAGCGTCAGGAAATTGTAAACGTCATCCACGGTCGCCTTCTTGTAATTCATCGCCGGGATGCCCTTCACATTGTGGCTCCCTTTCCTGCTCCTGCGAACCTTGTCCGCTCCGCCAAATACCGTCCCGTCCTCAAATGTCATCGAGATCTCAGATGGTGTCAGGAGCGCAACCGCATCCCGGCTTATTGAATATCTAAGGCCGTCCCCCGTTGAGATCTCCGTGACAATCCTCCCGTCCGGAGAGGAAAGCGACCAGATTTTCTGCGCCCCGAAAGCCGCGAAAGGCAAGCAAATGAACATCGCCGCCGCTGAAAAGAACTGTTTCAGTGTCATATTACCCATAGTAATGAAGCTGATTTCAATAAAAACCAAAAATAGTCATTTTGCCGAATTTTACCAAAACGGGACAGGTTTGAATATGTGAGCATACCTCCCGGGGAACGTTTCCGCCCCGAAATGTCACCGAAGAGCGCCTCTTGACCCTCTTCGGCAATGAAATCGCTCAAAAATGTCGCCCGAGAGACTTTGTTGATCATGACGGTGGCATTATATGCGGAAAATGCCACCGTTGTATGTGTTTTTGCCCCTGACAAGAGCGATATTGCCTGTTTATGCTCCTCTGATCGTGCTCATAGCCGATAAACACGGTTATGTATTGCCCGGAACTGTCTATCGTAGGAATATTTTTACATTATACCTTTGCGATAACCGCCTGAAATCAGCGCTTGTCGCAAGACAATAAAATTTATTCTTGTGCGGTAACTCGATTTTTTTTACCTTTGTCGCAAAGCGATAATGAATATGACGAATGAGATCATAGGAAGGGAAGAGGAGATCAAACTGCTCGAAGAATGCTATCAATCAGGTAAGGCTGAATTGGTTGCGGTGTATGGCAGAAGACGGGTCGGGAAAACCTATCTGGTAAAAAACCTGTTTCAGGATAGGTTTGACTTCTTTGTCACGGGGCAATACGAGGGGAAACTTCGGGACGAACTGTATTTGTGGAACAGGAAACTCGTGGAGGGCTCCGGAAACTTCTACCCTATGCCGCGCGATTGGAATGAGGCGTTTGAGCAGCTGAAGCACTATCTCGGCACGATCGCGAAAAAGAGAGTCGTGATATTCATAGATGAGATGCCGTGGCTGGACACTCCTAAGTCGAAGTTTGTCAGGGCTTTTGAATATTTCTGGAATGATTGGGCCTCTTCGCGGAGCGAACTTATGGTGATCATCTGCGGTTCGGCCACAACGTGGATGAATGACAATGTCATCTCTCAGAAAGGCGGGTTGCACAATCGGGTCACACGGAAGATAAAGTTGTCTCAGTTCAATCTTCACGAGACTTCTCTTTTCCTGGCCAAGAAAGGCATCAAATGGACAAACCACCAGATCGCGGAGTGCTATATGGTTCTTGGCGGCACCCCGTACTATCTCGATCTGCTCCGCAAAGGCTATAGTCTGCCTCAGAATGTCGATTTCCTGTTCTTTCGGAACAACGCCGAGCTTGACGGTGAATATGATGTTTTGCTGAAATCCTTGTTCAAGGACTCGCAGACCTACAGGCGTGTGATTGAGCTTCTTGCCAAGCGCTCCAAAGGCATGACCAGAAAGGAGATGTGCGAAGAACTGAAGTTTTCCGATGGCGGAGCGTTCACTACCATTCTTGAAAACTTGAGGAATTGCGATTTCATACGGTCATATTCAGCGTTCGGGAAGAAGGACAGGGACACGATGTATCAGCTTGGGGATATGTTCATTCTGTTCTATCTCAAGTTCGTCAAGAATGGTGGCGGAAAGGACGAGGCCTTCTGGTCAAACTCTATTGACGATCCGGCGAGACGGGCTTGGTCAGGATATGCTTTTGAACAGCTCAGCCTCAGTCATATTCCTCAAATCAAGGAAGCCTTGGGCATCCGTGGCATCCTTAGCAATGTCTGCTCCTGGTACAAGAAAGGGGACAGTGAAAAGGGAATAAAAGGGCATCAGATCGACATCCTTATAGAACGCCGGGACCAGGTGATAAATGTCTGCGAGGCAAAATTTTCCAACAGGCCCTACGTCGTGACCGGAAAATATCTTCAAGAGATGTTTGAACGGATGGAGGATTTCCGCGACACGGTGAAAACCAACGCCGCCTTGCATCTCACGATGATCGCGTCAGACGGACTTGCGACCAATGAATATTCAAGTGAAGTCCAGAGTGTTGTGACGCTTGATGATTTATTTAAGAATTGATGTTTCTTGTGTTTTGTGCACTTTGGAATGATGATAATTGAAGTTTTGTGCACTTTAGTAATGTTGAAAAAATAAGTAAGCGTTAAAATTGCATCAATCGATAAAATTGAATACATAGAATCACCCTGAACATTATATAACGGCTCTGTTGTTTTGATTTTTTTGAGCCTTGTGCAAACCGCAGGCACGCAGGAATGGCTCTGGTAATGCTGGGAGGCCATAGTGTGTGGCTGACCCCCATATCCCGAGGGAGGGTCAGCCACAGTGATAGCGGATTGAATACCGTTGGTGGCGTTTTATCGTGTCCGTGGTTTGTAAATGATTGGCATTCTTTGCGGATAATGCCCCCGCCGTGACCAAGACCAGCGCCAACAGCTTTACTTAGGCTTGCAAACCATAATAAGGCAAATAAAAAAAGTGGCAATCATTAGTGCAAACCTATTTCGTGCAGGATATGCTGGCGGATCAGGACAGAGAACTTCATGTCTTTTTTTCTTTTTTGAACAAAATCGTTTGCGCAACGCACAATGAATCAAATTGTTCTGTGCGGAGGGGAATATATTTGCAAATTAGAATAATTATTAATATCATTGCGGAAGATATGACTGGCAGACCGAGGATTCTTTCGACAAGGTGACATCCTTTCAGAAGCGTCCCACTTACATACAAACTGAAGTTTAACATAAAAACCGATTGATGCCATGAACATATTCAACAGTTTTGATGCTGGCTCCAGTAGCGGGTGCAGACTGTGCCGTAATATTCCCTGACCATCACAGGCCCGGTGCGGCATTGGCAATTCTGCCGTCCTTCCCTTTCACGTCGGCTTTTCCGGCCTCCAGGCTGCTCCTTGCTCTGATTGCGGGAGGAGTGGCTTACGCGGCTTCTGACCAAACAGACACCGAGTCCGGTGTCCCCAAAACGTGGGTGTCTGCAAGGGCTATGAAGGTAAGACCTATGTCCGGCCTTACAAGAAAGCCTTGAATGACCCTGGGCGTGTCTGGAGCGACAACGACAAGTGTTTCCTGAATCCTATCTCAAAGAATGCCATGCTGATAAATCCTAACATCACCCAGAATCGGGGATGGGATAAATAGCAACGGAGAACAACATGAACAACATGAACAACATGACTACATCATTCGGGGGACTGCTGCTGCGCAGCCCCGTGATAGTGGGCAGCTGCTCACTTACCTCGCGGCCGGAAAGGTGTCTTGAATATGAAAGGGCGGGTGCGGGCGCGGTTGTGATCAAGTCCATCTTCGAGGAGGAGATCCTCGCCGAGATAGACCGGTATGACCACTCCTTCCACACTGAAGGCTATGACTACCTGCGGTACTACCAGATGGAGCGTCGGCTTGACGAGTATTGCGACATCATCCGCAGGACGAAGGCCCTCTGCTCGATTCCGGTCATCGCCAGCGTGTGCTGCGCGACCGCCGGAGCCTGGGTGTCCTACGCCGGGAGGTTCGAGGAGGCGGGAGCCGATGCGGTCGAACTGAACGTGATGAGGCTGGAGAGTGACCCCGTCTATGTGGACGGGGACCTGGAAAGGATGCACGTGGAGATGTTCAAGGCCGTGAAGCACCGGATCGAGATTCCGGTCATTGTCAAGATCGGCCACACGTTCACCAACGTGATCCCGCTTGTCCGGAGACTGACGTTTGAGGGTGCCGCCGCCGTGGTTCTGTTCAACAAGATGTGTCCTGTGGACATCGACACGGACACCCTTTCGTTCAGGAGCGCCGACCCATTGAGCGACGGAAAGGAGATCCATGATGTCCTGCGTTGGGTCGGTCTTGCCTCGGCCAAGGCCCCGTCATCAGCGATTCTGGCCTCGGGCGGGGTCCTGGACGGGGACGCCCTTGTCAAGATCCTCCTTGCCGGAGCCACGGCTGCCGAAATCTGCTCTGTTCTCTACAAGGAAGGCCCTGAGGCCATCTCCAGGATGACCGGCCGCCTTTCAGACTGGATGGCAGCCCACAAATTCCGCTCTCTGGACGAGTTCCGAGGTCGTCTTGACGCCTCACACCACGAGGAGGGCGGACGTTTCGACCGCATCCAGTTCTACCGCGACATCTCCGGCAAGTCCTGAGGAGTCGCACAGAAGTTTCACAAACCATTTAAACAACTTTTATACAACTTAATTATCATGTTTAAGAAATTGATTTTAACCATCCTTTGCCTGTTGGGCGCCGGCCTGGCAGGGAGAGGCATTGCCGCATCCGAATCCGGCGCGGCCGCCGTCTCGGGACAGCAGGGCGTTTGCCGGGGTGTCGTGGTGGACACCAGAGGCGAGACTGTGGTCGGAGCCTATGTTCTGGTCTCCGGGACTGTCCGGGGAACGATGACCGACGCCTCTGGCGTTTTCACTTTGGACAATGTGGGGCCTGGAGCGGTGCTCCGGGTTTCCATCCAGGGTTACACGACCAAAGAGGTGGCCTGGACCGGCGGAGATCTGCGCATAGTTCTGGAGGACAACCTTGAGTACCTTGACGAGGTTGTGGTCGTGGCGTTCGGAACCCAGAAGAAAGTGAACCTGACCGGCGCCGTCTCCACCGTGGACGCCAAGGAGATTTCGGCCAGGCCGGTCAACTCAGTGGTGGACGCGCTTCAGGGGACTGTTCCGGGAATGAACTTTTCCACAGGAAGTCTGGGAGGAGCGCTCAACTCACCAAAAAGCTTCAACATCCGAGGCACCGGCACCATCGGAGCCGGATCTTCGGTACGTCCGCTGGTCCTCATTGACGGAATCGAGGGCGACCTCAACACCCTGAATCCACACGACGTGGCCAGCATCTCCGTTCTCAAGGACGCTTCCGCTTCATCCATCTACGGTTCGAGAGCGGCTGGCGGAGTCATCCTCGTCACGACCAAGAGCGGGGCTGACGGCAGGGCCACGGTGAACTACAGCAACAGCTTCCGCTTCAACTCTCCTTTGAATATGCCCGAAATGATGGACTCCTACACCTGGGCGCTGTACATGAACGAGGCGAGTGTCAATTCAGGAAGCGGAAGGTGGTTCCAGGAGTCTCATCTGAACAAGATCAAGAACGCCCAGAGTGATCCGAAAAGCCCTAAGATGTTCGCCAACGCATCCAACAGGTGGGAAGTGTGGGATGTCACCGACATCCTGCCTGTGGGAAACACGGACTGGCTTAAGGAACATTTCGGCAGCAGTTTCTCGCAGGAGCACAACCTCAGCGTGAGCGGCGGCTCGGGGAAGACCAGATACTACTTCTCCGCCTACATGCTTGACCGCGACGGAGCCCTCAGGCACGGCGACGACAACATACAGCGCTATTCGGTTTCGGGAAAGATCACAACCGCGCTGGCATCCTGGGCGGAACTGGGCTACCAGGTACGCTTCGGGCGTACAGACTATGTGTCTCCTTCGTGGATTGACGACCAGGTCTTCTACCACAACGTGATGCGGTACTGGCCGATTGTCCCGACCAAGGATCCGAACGGACACTGGGTGCCGGAATCCTTCATCAGCGAGCTGAAGGACGGAGGAAAGCACAAGGAGCAGAACGATGTCTTGGCCCAGCAGGTTTCCCTGAGGGTGAAACCTCTTGACGGCCTGACTGTCAATGTGGAACTGAACTACAGGATCAACAACTCCAACTTCCACAAGGACTGGCTCACCACCTACGGCTACGACGTGGACGGCAACCCGTACGTCACGAACAACGCCAACTCGTCAGTCTATGAGTACAACGAGAAAAACAACTACTTCAATCCTAATGTGTGGGCTGAATATGCCCGCTCGTCAGGAGGCCACAATGTCACCCTGATGGCCGGTTTCCAGAGCGAGTTGCTGAACGAAAGAGACTTTTCAGCCCAGCAGAACGGCATTCTGTCCGGCCTTCCTACCCTCAACACGACCTCCACCGACCCGAAGGTCGGAGGGGCCTACAACAGTTGGTCAACCGCCGGATTCTTCGGAAGGCTCAACTACGATTTCAAAGGACGCTACCTGTTCGAGGCCAATCTGCGCTACGACGGCAGCTCACGCTTCACGAAGGAAAAGAGGTGGAACTGGTTCCCGTCTTTCTCGGCGGGCTGGAACATCGCCAGAGAACCGTTCATGGAACCGTACTCGGATGCGGTGAACATCTTGAAACTGAGGGCGTCGTGGGGAAAACTCGGCAACCAGAACACGGATAACTGGTACCCGTTCTATCCTACCATAGGCTACAGCGCCAAGGCTGGAGGGTGGCTCGTCGGCGGACAGAAGCCGAACATCTCCAGCGAGCCGGGTCTTGTCTCCTCTCTGTTGACTTGGGAAAAAAGCCGTACCTGGGAGGTCGGGCTTGACTGGGGGCTGTTCTCCGACCGCCTGACAGGAAGTTTCGGCTATTTCCAGCGCAAGACCTATGACATGGTGGGTCCGGCTCCGGAACTTCCGGACATCCTCGGCACAGGAGTGCCTAAGGTCAACAATCTGGACATGACCTCCAAAGGCTGGGATCTTCAGATCGGATGGAGGGACTACATCAGAGACTTCAACTACGGTATTGTCCTCACCTTGAGCGACAACATCGTGGTGATTGACAAGTACCCTAATGAGTCCAAGAACCTGAACAACTACTATCCGGGGGCGAGACTTGGCGACATCTGGGGATTCACCACGGTCGGAATAGCCAAGACCGACCAGGAGATGAACGCCCATCTTGCCAAGGCCGACCAGAGCCGTCTCGGGAGCAACTGGTCAGCTGGAGACATCATGTACGCCGACATCAACGGAGACGGGGTTGTGGACAGGGGCCAGGGTACGGCCGGCGATCCGGGCGACCTCAAGATAATCGGTAATTCGACACCTCGTTTCAATTTCGGCCTCAATCTCACGGCCGAATGGAGGGGCTTGGATCTGAAGGTATTCCTTCAGGGAACTCTCAAGAGGGACTACTGGCCGGGCGGAGAGGCCCCGTTCTGGGGAGCCTCGGGCATAGGCAAATGGCAGGCTCTCGGACTGAAGCAGCATCTGGACTATTTCCGCGCCGACGCTTCAAACCCTCTCGGGCAGAATCTTGACAGCTACTACCCTAAGGCCAACTGGGGAGGAGGCAGGAACAACAACACCCAGACCCGCTACCTTCAGAACGCGGCCTACGCGCGACTGAAGAACCTGACGCTGGGCTACACCCTTCCTCAGAGCCTGACAAGGAAGTTCTTTGTCGAAAGGCTACGCTTCTTCGCTTCAGGGGAGAATCTGTTCACGCTCACCAAGTTCACGGAAACAGCCGACCCGGAACTTGTCGGAATCGGAGGCTGGGGATTCGGCAAGACCTACCCTCTGTCCAAGACATTCTCTGTCGGACTTGACATAACTTTCTAATTCAGTTAAGATCATGAAAAAGATTATCTACATATTCATGTCTCTGGCAGCTCTTTTCAGTGTCGCCGGGTGCGATGATTTTCTGGACAAGCAGCCCCAGAGTTCCGTGACTCCTTCGTCCTATTTCAAGGCAGAGGCGGATCTGGCGGCATATTCAATCAACCTGTACGCATTCACTTCCATCGGGCCTGGTTCCTATGGAATAAGCACTTTCGGCAGCGACAACGGGACGGATAACCAGGCCGCCGTTGATTACTCCTCTTTCTGGGTTCCCGGAGAGTGGAGGGTGTCGGCCACCTCGGGAGTGTGGAACTTCTCTCAGATAAGGCACTGCAACTATTTTCTGGAGCAGGTGCTGCCTAAACACGAGGCGGGAGAGATCCAGGGTTCCGCCGCCAACATCCGGCATTACATCGGGGAAATCTACCTGATCCGCGCCTACGCCTATTTCAACATGCTTCAGAACATAGGCGACTGTCCGATTGTCGAGACCGCCCTTCCTGATCAGGAGGAAGTTCTGGTGGAGGCGTCCAAAAGGCAGCCGAGACACAAGGTGGCGCGTTTCATCCTGTCCGACCTGGACAAGGCAGCACAGATGCTCCGGGAGACTTCTCCGGCGGGTAAGACAAGGGTCGGCAAATCCGTGGCCCATCTGCTCCGCTCGCGGGTGGCTCTTTACGAAGGAACCTGGCTCAAGCACCACAAAGGCACCGCATTCGTCCCTGGCGGTCAGGGCTGGCCGGGCAAGACCGAGGATGCCAGCGGTCTGAACATCGACTCCGAAATCAGTTATTTCCTGACAGAGGCGATGGCCTCGGCCAAGGCTGTCGGGGAAGAGATTGTCGGGAAACTGACGGAGAACACCGACACCGAAGAGGGGATGGACGTGTCGTTCAAGACGCTGAATCCGTACTACGTGATGTTCTGCGACTACAGCCTTGAGAACTACCCTGAAGTGCTGATGTGGAGGGAATACAACGAGGCACAGGGTGTGACGCACAACATCCAGATGCAGCTGATGCGCAACGGAGGCGGCACAGGCTGGACACGTGGTCTGGTCAACTCGTTCCTGATGGAGAACGGACTTCCGGTCTATGCTTCGGGCTCGGGCTACAACCCTGACTGGGAGAAGGAGAGCGTGAAGGCCACCCTTACGGGCAGGGATTCCAGAATCAGGATATTCACAAAGAAGGACGGGGACGCCGATGTCTACAACGCCGACGGATCCGCCAACCGCTTCGATCCGACGTGGATTGTCAAAGGGAACAACGAGACCCGCAATGTGACCGGGTTCGCCCTGAAGAAGGGAAAGCACTACAACAGTTACATGGAGAACCAGCATCAGAAGGGAACCACCGCCAGCGTGGTGTTCAGGGGGGCTGAGGCTCTGCTGAACTACATCGAGGCCTGCTACGAGAAGAACGGAAACATCGACGCCACGGCGGACAGGTACTGGCGCGCGCTCAGGACGAGGGCGAAGGTCAACCCTGACTACAACGTCACCATCGCCGCCACAGATGTGGCAAAGGAGGCGATGGGAGACTTCGGGGCGTACTCGCAGGGAAGGATGGTGGACGCCACACTCTACAACATCCGCCGCGAGCGCAGGAACGAGCTGATAGGCGAAGGGATGCGCATGGCCGACCTCAAGCGCTGGAGGGCTCTCGACCAGGTGAAGGATTACCAGATTGAGGGAATGCTCTACTGGGGTTCTTCCTACGAAGGCAAGCTTTTGAGCCAAAGCGGGGAAGACCTTGTGATTGTTGATGTGGACGGAGGAACGGGGAATATGTCTGACAAGGTGGTCAGCGGGCCTTACATCAGGCCTTACCAGATCTCCAAGGTGAACAATTCAGTCTTCGGAGGCTATAACTTCACACCTGCCCACTATCTCAATCCGCTTCCACAGAGCGTGTTCCGTCAGACAGCCTCGGGTGACAAGACGGATCTTGAGACATCGGTGGTCTATCAGAATCCGGGATGGCCAAAGGTGGCCGGCCAGGGACCTGGTACCGTGAAATGAGAACACCATGAGTCGCACAGAAGTTTCACAAACCATTTACAAACTGATTTCATTATGTTTAAAACAATGATTGTCAAGAGCATAGGGGGGGTGGTATTGCCCTCGCTATACTCTTGTTATCCTCGACAGGCCTCAAGGCGGCGGTGGCGCACTCCGGTGGCTCGGCGACGCAACAGCAGCAACCGAAGACCCGAATCCTGTCGGGAACCGTTCTGGACGCCGTCACGAACGAACCCGTGATCGGGGCGGCGGTCCAGGTGCGCGGCCGTCAGGGCGGGGAGATCACCGACCTTGACGGAATGTTCACCATCGATGTCCCGTCCGGGGCGGTCATCACCGTCACATCGCTCGGCTACCGTTCCCAGTCTTTGAATGTCGGAACCCGGGACAACATCAGGATTCTCCTTGAGCCTGATTCAGAGGTTCTCGAGGATGTGGTTGTCACCGCGTTCGGCGTGGGACAGAAGAAGGAGAGCGTCGTGGGAGCCGTGCAGCTGGTGCGGCCGGAGTCCCTGATCGTTCCTTCCGCCAACCTCTCCACGGCGTTCGCGGGAAGACTCGCCGGAGTGGTCTCCTTCCAGAGAAGCGGAATGCCGGGACAGAACGGGTCTGACTTCTACATCAGGGGTATCTCCACCATCAGCGGAGTCACGTCACCTCTGATCATCCTTGACGGAGTGGAGATCTCGGCAGGAGACCTCAACGCCATCGACCCGGAGATCATCGAGGGCTTTTCCATCCTCAAGGACGCGACGGCCACGGCGATGTACGGCACAAGAGGGGCCAACGGTGTGATGATCATCACGACCAAGAGCGGGCGCGACCTTGACAGGCCGATCATCGGATTCAGGATCGAGACCAACGTCACGACCCCTACCAGGCTGCCGAAATTCGTTGACGGAGCCAGGTACATGGAACTCTTCAACGAGGCCGTGACGAACCAGGGTACAGGCGACGTGCTCTTCTCCAAGGAGAGGATCGAAGGCACAAGGAAGAGGCTCAACCCTTACGTTTACCCGGACGTGAACTGGTACGACGAGATCTTCCGCAACCACGCCTTCAACCAGAAGGTCAACTTCAACATCCGCGGCGGAACCGGCAAGATCACCTACTTCATGAACCTGACCGTGAATCACGAGACGGGTATGCTCCGCGACAGGAGCAAGGACTTCTTCTCGTTCAGCAACGGAATCAACGTGATGAAGTACGCCTTCCAGAACAACATCGACTTCCACATGTCCAAGAGTTCCACAATCTCGCTTCACCTCAACGCGCAGGTCAATGACATCACCGCTCCGGCAATCAACAACAATGACACGAGTCCCGCCGGGCAGATGAACAGGATCTACTCCTCCATAATGGACTGCAATCCGGTGGACTTCCCTGTCTACTTCCCTGCGGGAGAGGAGAAATGGATAAAGTGGGGAGCGTTCAGCGGCGGCAACGACCAGGGGGCGACGAACCCGTTGGCGCAGGCCACCAGAGGCTACGGCACCAGTTTCGCGAGCACGGTCATCGCCAACCTTGACTTCGAGCAGAAACTCGACGTGCTGACCAAAGGATTGAGGTTCAAGGCGATGCTCTCGTTCAAAAACTGGAGCAAGACCACCACGAACCGTTCGCAGGGCGTCAACCGTTACTCCCTTGAAGGCTACACTGTCAACCCTGACGGAACCTATGACCTGAAAGTGACGCCGATCGGCACACCGGGCAAGCCGGTGCTCTCCACCAACAGAATAATGGAGGGAGACCACCGGATATATTTCCAGACCTTCTTGGACTGGAACAGAACCTTCGGAAAGCACTCGGCCAGCGCGATGCTTCTGTTCAACATGGACGAACTGTCGTTCAACAGCGGCGGAGACCTCATCAGCTCGCTGCCGAGGAGAAAGGTCGGCTACGCTGCCAGGCTGTCCTACGACTACGACCACCGTTACCTGCTCGAGTTCAACGCCGGCTACAACGGCTCCGAGAACTTCGCCAAAGGCCACAGGTACGGATTTTTCCCTTCAGTCGCCCTGGGCTGGAACGTCAGCTCGGAAAAGTTCTGGGCTCCTGTCAAGCCGGTCATCTCAAGACTCAAGCTCAGAGGCTCTTACGGACTTGTCGGCAACGACCAGATCGGAGGGACGCGGTTCATCTATCTGGCGGATGTGAACCTTGAGGCCTCACCGTGGTTCACTACCGGCTATGGTACAGGACAGACCCAAAGCCTCCTGGGTCCTACCTACAACCGCTTCCAGAACAATGACATCACCTGGGAGATCGGACGGAAGGTGAACGCGGGGGTCGAGATGGAGCTGTTCGGGTCGCTCAGCCTCACAATGGAGGCTTTCAGGGAGATCCGGAGCAACATATTCCAGCAGAAACTGTCGATTCCCAACTATCTCGGAACGGCAAACACCGTCATCTACGGCAACCTCGCCAAGGTTAAGAACTACGGATTCGACATCTCCGCCGAGTTCGGCAAGTCTTTCTCCAAGGACTTCTACGTGCAGTTCCTCGGCACGTTCACCTACGCGCGCAACAAGGTTCTTGAATATGACGAAGCCCCCGGCACGCGTCCGGCGAACTCCAGGATCGGACATCCGGTCAACACGATCTACGGTTTCATCAGCGACGGTCTCTACATCGACCAGGCGGATCTGGACCGCAGTCCGGAATCCACTCTGGGCAACATAGCGATAGCCCCGGGTGACATCAAGTACATCGACCAGCCCGACAAGAACGGCAAGCTTGACGGGAAGATCACCACGGACGACGTGGTGGCGATGGGGTACCCTACCGTCCCGGAGATTGTCTATGGTTTCGGGCCGACGATAACGTACAGGAACGTTGACTTCTCGTTCTTCCTTCAGGGGGCGGCGAGGACATCGCTGATGATGTCTGGCTTCCATCCTTTCGGAGCGCAGTACAACAGAAACGTCCTCCAGTTCGTGGCTGATGACCATTGGAGTCCTACCAACCAGAACATAAGGGCGGCCTACCCGCGCCTTACAAAGTACGAGAACAACCACAACTCCAGAGCTTCTGACTTCTGGCTCAGGGACGCTTCGTTCCTCAAGCTGAAGAACGTGGAGGTGGGTTGGAGAATCCGCAACGTAAGAGTCTACGCCAACGCCGTCAACGTCCTGACCTTCTCCAGGTTCAAGCATTGGGATCCGGAGATGGGAGGCGGGGCAGGCATGCAGTACCCTACCCAGAGGACATTCAATCTTGGTCTGCAAGTGACATTTAAATGATAACAGCGATGAAAACATTCAGTAAAATAGTCTTTCTTGCCTGCCTTTGTGCTGGCGTTGTCTCCTGCGACTTTCTGGACATTGTTCCCGACGAGAAGGAGAAGGCCGAGGATGCGTTCGAGGATGTCAGAGCCGCCGAACGGTATCTGTATTCCTGCTACAGCTACCTCCCGAATCCGCGCGAGGGGCCTACCTCTCTGGATTTCATGACGGGAGACGAGGTGATCACCGCTTTCGAGCACGAGACATTCGCCTCGTTCCCGAAAGGCAACTTCACCGCCTCCTCGCCTGTCATATCGTACTGGAACACCCTGTTCCAGGGCCTGAGGCAGACTTACATATTCCTCAACAATGTGGACAAGGTTCCTAATCTACCCGCAGGCACACTCGCGGACTACAAGGCGCAGGCGACCTTCCTCATCGGCTACTATCATTTCCTGCTTTCAAGGTGCTATGGCCCTATCATCATCATCGACGAGGAGCCGAGTATCCTGACCGTGGCCTCGGACTACAAGGCCAGGACGCCTTACGACCAGTGCGTCGATTTCATCTGCGACAAACTGGACGAAGCGGCGGCGGGTCTCCCTGCCAAGCGTCCTGCGCTGTACTACGGACTTGCGACAAGCGTGGTCGCCAAAGCCCTGAAGGCCAGGATGCTGCTTACCGCGGCCTCACCTCTGTTCAACGGCAATTCCGAGTTCTACTCTGATTTCAAGGGCAAGGACGGGACACAGCTGATGCCTTTGCAGTACGATCCGGCGAAATGGCAGAGGGCGAAGGAGGCATTCGCCGAGGCCATCAGGGTCGCGGAGGAGGCCGGCCACAAGCTTTACATGAACGACAGCTTCTTCAACGGGAACCTTGAGCCGGCAGACCCTGTGCAGCACAGGCTCCGCTACAACATAATGGAGCCGCTCAACGAAGAAATCATCTGGGCGGACTCCCGCGGCGAAGGATACTACGGCCTCCAGAACAAATCCACGCCTTACAGCAGCGGCTCGGCCTGGAACGGGGTCGCTCCGACCCTCGCGATGGTGAAGCGGTTCTACACCAAGAACGGACTTCCTTTGAATGAGGACAAGAGCCTGTTCTCCCCGTCGAGCATGTACGATGTCGTGACCGTCGATGAGGATCATGCCTCCGAGGCCGAGGTGGGAGCCCAGACCATCAGGCTCAATCTGGACAGGGAGCCGCGCTTCTACGCCTGGGTGGCGTTCCAGGGTGGTTACTACGAGATTCTCTCGGCGGCCTCCAACGGAGCGTACGCCAACGACCCGTCCTACCAGAGGCATTCCGGGACGGACAGAGGCAAGCTTGTCTGCGACTTCGTCCTTGGAGGCAACTGCTCCAGGGACTACGGCGGACTAAGGACCAACAACTACTCACCTTCGGGCTATCTCAACAAAAAGGGCGTTAATCCAGGCTATGCAGTCGCGACCTTTCTCAAAGCCCCTATTGACTATCCGTGGCCGCTTATGAGGGTTGCCGAACTCTATCTCGGCTACGCCGAGGCCTGCGTCGAGACCGGAGACCTCGCCATGGCAAAGACCTACCTGAACAAGGTCAGGGAAAGGGCCGGCATCCCTTCCGTGGAGGAGTCGTGGGAGACCATCGCGGGGAAGACCCTGGACCAGGCCCTCCTCAGGGACATCGTCCGTCAGGAGAGGCAGATCGAATTCTACCTCGAAAACCACAATTTCTGGGATCTCAGAAGATGGAAGATGGCTGAGAAGTATTTCAGCGTGAAGGCTGAGGGATTCAACATCGAGGCAAGGGACATCAACAGTTTCGCCACCGTCAGCACCATCATGTTCGAGCGGAAGTTCGAGTCACCGACCCAGTACCTTCTCCCGATTCCTCTGAGCGATGTGAACAAGAATCTTAATCTTGTGCAGAATCCAGGATATTGATGAAAACATCGTAAACAACAAAGATATATGAGACCATACAGAATATTCAATCTGCTTTTCCTGCTTCCGCTGCTCGCCGTCGGCTGCAAGGATGACGACAAGGGAACGGTCCCGTCCCCGATCAAGGATGTCCGTTCGGAGGAGCGTCCCGGCGGGATCGCCCTCTTCTGGACCCTCCCCGCCGACAAGAGTGTCCACTATGTGAAAGTGTCCTACCACGACCATCTGCTGGGGATAGACGAGGTCCGGCTTTCCAGCTGTGACTCCATCCTTATTCCTGACACCAGGGCAAGGTTCGGCGACTATCGCTTCACCATCCAGCCGTTCAGCAGGACGGACAACGGCGGAAAGACCCAGACCGTGACCGCAAGGTCGGGCAGGGCTCCCGTGACGGAGCAGGCCACACGCATCATCCTCAAGGCCGAGCATCTCGGCACGAACGCCCAGGAGCCGAGCGAGGGTCCCATCGCCAATCTGATCGACGGGAACACCGCCACGTTCTTCCACACGGCGTGGAGCGTGGCAATCCCGGGGCCGCACTGGCTCCAGATCCGGCTTCCGGAGGCCTTGACCGAGGGCCACTGGAAATTCTGGTACGCTCCGAGAAACAACGGGCGGCAGAAACCTACGGACTTCGACATCCTGGTCAGCACAGGCGGCTCGGACTGGACACTCGTCAAGAAGTTCACGAAGGACGAGGACGGTCTGCCTGTTACGGCAACCGATGCCTACACATCGCCGAACCTGCCTGTCACACAGCCTTTTGACCACATCAGGATGGTCGTGAACGCCGTCAACTCAGACGAGGTGTTCTTCACGATGTCCGAGTTCCGGCTGTGGCATGTGAAGGTCGTTGATCCTGAAGCGGAATGAAAGCGCTCCGTATCATAGTGTACATGGTTTGCCTCCTCTTCCCGCTCTCCTGCGGGGAGAAGGAGTCTCCTGACGGACCGGAAGTTCCTCCTCTTGTTCCGGAGGGGGAATATGTTCCGGTCGGCAAGCCGGACATCAAGGATGACATCAGGGTCAAGGTGCTGTCCGGAACCGCCTCCTCTTGGCAGCAGGGTGAGAACATAGAGAAATCCTTCGACGGAAGTTACGAGACCCTCTACCACTCCTCCTGGGACAACTCGGCGGGCGGTTACTTCCCGGTCACCCTGACCTACAGCTTCTCCAAGGGAACGGACATCGACTACCTTGTCTATCATCCACGGAAATCCGGTTCCAACGGCAACTTCAGGGAAACGGAAATCCACTACAAGATCCGGGGCAAGGAATGGTCCGCCGCGGGGAAATATGACTTCAAGGGTTCGGGGCATCCGTCCAAAGTGGACTTCCGGACCACACTGAAAGACGTGGAGAGCATCCGGTTCACGGTGTGGTCCGGAGCCGGGGACGGACAGGGATTCGCCTCCTGCTCCGAGATGGAGTTCTACAAGGTCAACCCGGACAAGTTCGACCCCCTGTCCCTGTTCACCGACAGGGCCTGCTCAGCGTTGAGGCCAGGGGTCACGGACGAGGACATACGCTCCTGCGGCTCGGAGTTTTTCAGGAATATGGCAGCCTACATGAAGGCGGGCCGCTATCCTACGGAATTCAGGGTTCAGGAATATTCCGCCTATCCCTATCCGGAAGTCGTCGCGCGGGATCTCAAGATCTCACCTTACAGTTTCATGGACGGAGCCACTGGTATCTTCTCGCCCGGCGGCGAGGATATGGTAGTACTCGTCGATGGACTTGGAAACCGTCAGGCCTCGGTCTACGTCCAGAATCTGGACAGACCCGGCGGGGATGGCTTCCACGGACGCTCCTTTCCGTTGAGCGACGGAGTGAACCAGATCAAATCCATGGACAAGGGGCTTCTCTACGTTGTGTTTCAAAGCGATGATTATCAGACAGCCAATCCCGTCAAGGTGCATTTCGCGGGAGGCAGGGTCAACGGACTCTTTGACCTGCGAAGGCACAAGGACACAGACTGGCAGAGGCTTCTGGGTGCGGCGGAATATTCTTTCTTTGATGTTGTGGGAGAATATTCACACCTCACCTTTCCCACCTCCCGCTTCCGCGCCCACACCCCGGACGGGGCCGCCCTTGTCCGCGTGTTCGACTCGTTCGTCAGGGCGGAGCAGGAGCTGATGGGGCTGTACCGCTACGGCAGGACATTCCCGAACAGGATGAGGTTCATCGTGATCTACACCTCCTACATGTACGCCACAAGCTACTATACGGCCTACAATGACTCCACCCTGCCGCAGCTGTGCGATGTCCTGAGTCTGACAACCGGCTCATGCTGGGGACCCGCCCACGAGGTCGGCCACTGCAACCAGACCCGTCCGGGACTCAAGTGGCTGGGCACCACGGAAGTGACGAACAACATAATGTCCGAATATGTCCAGACCACAATCCTCAGGCAGCCTTCAAGGCTTCAGACCGAGGACATGGGAGAGGGGCTGCCGAACCGCTACGCCAAAGCCTGGAGGGACATTCTGGCCGCTGGCGCGCCTCATTCCACAGAAGGAGACGTGTTCTGCAAGCTCGTCCCTTTCTGGCAGCTCCAGCTCTACTTCGGAGAGGTTCTGGGGCAGACACCCGAGCTGCGGGAGGACAAAGGAGGGTTCTACCCCGATGTCTTTGAATATGTCAGGACTTCCCCTGACCTCGGAACCGCCGGGGAGCAGCAGACGGAGTTCGTCCTCACCTGCTCCAAGGCCTCGGGACACAATCTGCTGGACTTCTTCACCAAGTGGGGATTCCTCACCCCCGTGGACGCGTCGATTGACGACTACGGCTCTGGCAGGATGACCGTGACGGAAAGCAGGATCGAGGAGATCCGCCAAAGGGTCGAGGCGCTGGGGCTTCCTAAGCCGGACTCCCCTATAGAGTACATCACAGACAACAACAAGGGTCTGTTCAAGACGAGGCCGGAGGTTATCCCCGGCTCTGTGTCGGTCAGCTCTTCGGGAACCGTCACCCTGACGGACTGGAAGAATGTGGTTGTCTTTGAGGTGAGGGACGCCGACGGCGGTCTGGTCTTCGCCTCCGAGGGCAAGCTCGCCCCGTCCTCCAAGGCGGTCTTCAGCGTTCCAGGCGGATGGAATCCGTCCTACAGGCTCATGGCGGTCTCCGCCACCGGCGAAAGGACGGATGTCACACCATAGAATTTGAAATAGTCAAAAAGAATCCCTATCTTCATCACTCGGCAACATTATAGACAAAGGATATGAAATTGAAATCTATCACATTGGCCGCGATGGCCATCTGCCTGACCGGCCAGACCGCATTTTCGCGGAGGCCGGCGGTCTTTCCGGAAACGGAAGCCCGGGAGTCCGCCCCAGAGGGGCTGGCCGTGGACTTCACCGAACATCTTGACCAAAAAGTTGTCTCGAAGGGAGGTGCTGTGACTCGCCGTCACGAGACGGTGTTTTTCGACTCGGCGAAAGACGCTGTGTCAAAAGACATGGAACAGAGCCCGAACTATTCTTCATTGAACGGAGTCTGGGATTTTCGCTATTACGATTCCGTGCAGGATATGCTGGCGGATCCGGACAAGGCTCCCACGGCCATCAAGGTTCCTGGCAACTGGGAGGTTCAGGGATTCGGGACCGCCGTCTATGTGAACCACCCGTACGAGTTCCGCCCGAGGAACCCGCAGCCGCCACAGCTTCCGGACAGGATTCCCACGGGGGTATATTCAAGGAAATTCACGCCTGAGTTTGGAAAAGGGGAGAATTGCTACCTGAATCTCTGCGGAGTGAAAGGCGGCGCGTATGTGTTTGTCAACGGGAAATTTGTCGGTTACAGCGAGGATTCCAAGGATTTGGTCCGCTACGACATAACCCCTTATGTGGAAAGCGGCATGGAGGCGGATCTGCGCATTGTCGTGACCAGATGGAACACAGGCAGCTACCTTGAGTGTCAGGATTTCTGGCGCATCAGCGGAATCGAGCGGGATGTCTATCTGTCAAGGGAGCCGGCCGCCGTTCCGGAGGATTTTGACTGGAATGTGGTCTCAACGCTGGCCGATGACCTCAGCACCGGGGACTTCCGCTTGAGCGTCAATTCATCGAAGCCGATCAATGTCAGCTGGACTCTTCTGGATGCCAATGGCAACGAGACCGCTAAAGGAGAATCAGAAACGGTAAAAGGCGTAAAACAGTGGCAATCAGCCATCAAGGATGTGAGAAGGTGGTCTGCCGAGACACCGGAGCTATACACCCTGCTGCTTTGCGTCGAGGGGAAACACGCCAAGGCTAATGTCGGTTTCCGCCGTCTGGAAATTGTCGGCGACCGCTTCCTCGTCAATGGCATGCCGGTCAAGTTCAAGGGAGTCAACATCCACGAACACAATCAGTTCACCGGTCATTACATCACCGAGGAAGACATGCTCACCGACCTCAGGCTGATGAAAAAACACAACATCAACGCCATCCGCACCAGCCACTATCCTTTGCCTCGGCTCTTCTACGAACTTTGCGACGAGTACGGATTCTATGTCTATGACGAGGCCAATATCGAGTCCCACGGGATGGGCTATAATCTTGAGAAAACCCTCGGCAACAATCCTGACTGGCTGCCTCAGCACAGGGACAGAATCCTCAACATGTACTACCGGACCCGCAACTACCCGTGCGTCACGATCCTCTCTCTGGGCAACGAGGCCGGCAACGGCTGCAACTTCTACGACACCTACAGGGAACTGAAGGCTCTGGAAAGTGGCGGCCAGAACAGACCGGTCTGCTACGAGAGGGCCGTCTTAGAATGGAACACGGACATGTTTGTGCCGCAATACCCTGACGCCGAGTGGTTTCACAAGATGGGGAAGAGCGGCTACCCGAAGCCGGTCGTGCCTTCGGAATATTCCCACGCGATGGGCAATTCCAACGGCTCGCTCGACCGCCAGTGGAAGTACATTTATGAATATCCAAACCTCCAGGGCGGCTTCATCTGGGACTGGATCGACCAGGGACTCTACGAGACCGACAGCGACGGCAGAATGTACTGGACGTACGGCGGTGACTACGGGGAACACTCTCCGAGCGACGGCAATTTCAACTGCAACGGAGTCATCGCGCCCGACCGGACCCCTCACCCTGCGATGGCCGAGATAAAGCACGTCTATCAGGACGTGAAAGTCTTACCGGAGGATGCCTCTCAAGGGCTTTTCAAGGTTCAGAACAGATTCTATTTCAAGAGTTTGAATGAATATGCCCTCAGATGGGCCGTGACTGCCGACGGCACCCGGATCGCTTCCGGCAACGTGGCTCTCTCCGCCGCTCCACAGTCCGAGGAGGAAGTCCGCGTGAGACTGCCGAAGCTTCCGTCAGACAAGAAATGTCTCATAACCTTCGAGACTATCACCAGTAAGGCTGCCGGGTTTCTGCCGGAGGGTAGCGTCATCGCCTACGATCAAATCAAACTATCTGATGCCAAGAGACTTGCGACACCTCGGCGGGCGAGGGGAGTAAAGGCCATCGAGACAGAGACGGCGATCGCCCTCGAATGCCGTGACGCGTCGCTTGTCTTTGACAAGGCACTGGGATGTCTGAAGGAATATTCATTTAAAGGAAAGAATATGTTCAATGAGGATTTCGGCCTCAGACCGCTGTTCTGGAGGGCGCCGACTGATAATGACTACGGCAACGGGATGCCGTCCCGCTGTCAGGCGTTCAAGGTCTCCAGCCGGGAGTTCGATGTGAAGGCGGGTCTTGAAGGGGACTCGGTAGTGGCTGAATATTCATTGGCAAGCGGAAACATATTCACAGTCCGCTACACCCTGCTTGAGGGGGGCATCCTTTCCGTCGAGTCGGATTTCAAGGGTGTCAAGTCCTCAAAGCCGGTCGATGTGCCGCGCATAGGATTCCGGATGAGGCTTCCTGCCTCCGCCGATTCGTTCACCTATCTTGGCAGGGGGCCTGAGGAAAACTATGCCGACCGCTTCGGAGGGACGCTGATCGGGGAATATTCATCATCAGCCTCCAAGGAATATGTCCGCTATGTGCGTCCGCAGGAATGTGGGCATCACATTGATTGTGAATATCTTTCCATCGGAGGTCTGGCCATCCGCTCCGACCGCTTTGAGTTCAACGTTCTCAGGTGCGCGGTCGAGGATCTCGATTCCGAAGAGGCTGTCCAGCGTGACTATCAGTGGGAGAACAAAGGGCCTTTGACCGAGAACGATCCGGCCAAGGCGAAGAATCGTCTCCGCCGCCAGACCCACATCAATGACTATGTAGAGAGAGACTTCGTGGAGGTTTGCGTGGACTATGCACAAAGCGGAGTCGGCGGCTACGACAGTTGGGCGGCAAGGCCGGACGGCGACAGATGCCTCTGGAGCGACCGTGACTATTCATTCCGCTTCGCGATTGTCCCCGCCAGGGCGATGGGCGTGCGGAAGTCGTTAGGATTTGATTTTTAGGAATATTCCCGAGATTTGTAATCCTTAAAGAATGCCAACTTGTTTTTTAATGTTTACTTTGGCGATTTATTCCGTGAATGAGCGTCAGATTTTTCGGGATTTGTGATAACTTTGTAAGAGAATGATTTGTAAACAGTAATAAGCGATGAGATTCAGAAGTTTATTGGCCGCCATGTCACTTGTTCTGGCGGTATCATGCGCCACTTCCAAGGAGGAGGGGCCGATCAAGGTAGAGACACCTGCCCGTCCCGCGGGTCAGGAGAACGCGCTCAGGCTGACCGTGCCGGCGATGGACACCGTCCGTGTCGGTTTCGTCGGTGTCGGAATGCGCGGCTCAAGCGCCGTGGAGCGTTACACCTACATTCCGGGCGTGAAGATCAACGCCCTTTGTGATGTCGAGGCCGACAGGGTTGAGGCCGCACAGAAGACCTTGGAAGACAGGGGGTTGCCTAAGGCTGCCGGTTATTCCGGATCCACCGAGGCCTACAAGGAACTCTGCGAGCGTGACGACATCGACCTTGTCTACATCTGCACTGACTGGAAGCATCACGTTCCGATCTCTCTCTATGCGATGGAGCATGGCAAGAATGTCGCCGTTGAGGTTCCGGCCGCGGCTTCTCTGGAGGACATCTGGGCTTTGATCAACATGTCCGAGAAGACCCGTAAGCATTGCATGATGCTTGAGAACTGCTGCTATGATTTCTATGAGATGGCAGTCCTTACGATGGCTCAGAAGGGCTTGCTCGGAGAGATTCTCCATGGAGAGGGTTCCTATCATCACAATCTGGATCCGTTCTGGGGTTCCTATTGGAACAACTGGAGGCTTGATTTCAACAAGGAGGTCAAGGGTGATGTCTATCCTACCCACGGCCTTGGTCCGGTCTGCCAGGTGATGGACATCCATCGCGGCGACCGTTTCAAGACTCTTGTCGCGATGGAGACCAAGGCTGTGAACGGCCCTAAGCATGTGGAAGCCAGAACCGGAGAGAAATGTGAGGACTTTCAGAACGCCGATCTCACGATGACGATGATCACGACGGAGAAAGGCAAGACCATCCTCGTGGAACACGACGTGATGACGCCGCGCCCTTACAACCGCATGTACCAGATTGTAGGCAGCGAGGGCTATGCCGGCAAGTATCCGATCCAGCAGCTATGTCTGAGGGACAACGCCTTGACCGAGGCTTCCACTGACTACCAGAACCTTGGCCGCGAGGTCACCTATTCGGGAGACAGGCTCAAGGCAATTCTTGAGGACAACCGCAATCCGATCCTTACTCCTGAGCTTGAGGCTCTTGCAAAGCAGGTCGGAGGCCACGGAGGGATGGATTTCATCATGGACTACCGTCTGGTCTACTGTCTGAGGAACGGCCTTCCGCTTGACATGGATGTCTATGACATGGCCGAATGGTGCTGTCTCACGGAGCTGGGCAGAATCTCCATCGAGAACGGCAACGCGCCTGTAGAGGTCCCGGACTTCACACGTGGTGTCTGGGATCAGATCCAAGGCTTCTCCTACGCATTCGCCGAGTAGAATTTTTCAAGAATCACAGGGTGACCGGTCGTCAATCTTCCGGCCACCCTTTTTAGAAGCTGTTTTTGTAAAATCATAGAGTTATGGAACTTTCATTAAAAGGCAAGGTCGCGGTGGTCACAGGTGGCACGCGCGGCATCGGTTATGCGGTCGTCAGGAAATACCTTGAGGCTGGCGCTTCCGTAGCCCTGTGCGGCTCGAAGCCCGCGACCGCCAACGCGGCGCTTGGAAAACTCCTTTTCGAGTTGCCTGAGGCCAAGATTTTGGCGATCGCCCCGGATCTCACAGATTCTTCCTCTGTAGAGAATGCGTTCAATGAGGTTTTAGCAAGGTTCGGAAGGTTTGACATCCTTGTCAACAACGCCGGTATCTCGCAGGCGCTTCCTCTCAATGACTACACCGATGAGGAAATGGACAGGATTCTGGACATAAACCTCAAGGCGGTGTTTGTCTGCTGCAGGGCCGCCGCGAGGTTGATGGAGGCGAGCGGCGGCGGTGTCATCCTCAACACCAGCTCTGTGGTGAGTCTTTACGGCCAGCCGTCCGGCTGTCTGTACCCGACCACCAAGTTCGCGGTCAACGGCCTGACGAAATCCCTTTCACGGGAGTTGGCTCCCCGTGGTATAAGGGTCAATGCCGTGGCTCCGGGCGTGACCCGCACCGACATGGTCGCAAACCTTCCGGAGGCCATGATAAAGCCTCTGGTGGCGCGCATTCCTATCGGCAGGGTAGGTGAGCCTGATGAGGTCGCCGACGCGTTCCTCTTCCTGGCCAGCGACATGGCCTCGTACATCACCGGTGCCGTCCTCCCGGTTGACGGCGGAGTCATCATCTGATTCCCGTGGTGGCTCCATGGCGGCTCTGTAGCGGATCCGTGGTGGCTCCGTGACAGCTCTGATGACTTTGAGTAGCCGAAGGTGGCATTAGGTAGAGCGAGTGTGGGGAGATGGGAATGGGGATGGGGGAATGCCGTGGGATCCGTGGCGGACAACGTGTTGTAAATCAGCGGAATAAAACAACAGTCTGGTGTCGGATTTGGCACTAGGCTGTTGCCTTATTTGGTTGACTGTCAATGGGTTGACTGCCACGCCGCTCACGCTGTCTCCCCCTCACGGGCTGCCTTAACGGAAACTTTCGTATTCGGGCATTCCGAGACCTGAGAGGAAATCTTTGAACTGCTTGTAATCCTTAGGGCAGATCAGAAGCACGTCACCAGTGTCCACAATGACGTAGTCCTTCAGCCCTTTCACGGCGTAGAATTTCTTGCGTCTGACGGTACTCACGAAGATGCTGTCCCTACAGTCCTCGGTCATGATATTGTCTGCGAACACCACGTTACCATCCGGGGTCTTTCCGTTGAAGTTCCTTGACAGGGAATCCCATCCGTCGATGTCCGACCAGCCGAAATCCCCCCGGTAGAGCCATGCCCTGTCCGTCTTCTCCATCACCCCGTAGTCGATGGAGACCTTCGGGCAGTCCGTGTAGGCTTTCTCAAGGAATGTCCGCTCCTCGTCCGTTCCGAGAGCCTTCTCCCAACCGGAGAAGACAGCCGTGACATCGGGGATGTACTTCTCCATCTCTTCCTTGATGACGGAGACTTTCCAGGCGAATATTCCCGAATTCCAGTAAAACTCGCCGGTCTTGCACAAAACCTCGGCCATCGCCTTGTCGGGCTTTTCTGTGAATGTCTTGACTTTCAAAGGGATGTCATAACTGGCGTCCTCGCTGCCTTTCGGAGCTTGAATGTAGCCGTAGCTCGTGTCGGGATTGGTAGGAGGGATTCCGAGGGTCATCAGGACAGGCTTCTCCTCCGCATATTCCATCATCTTCAGGATCGTGTCCCTGAATCCGCTCTCGTCCGCTATGGTGTGGTCGGCGGGAGTGGCAAGGACGGTCGCGTCCGGGTTGCGCTTCATGATGCTGTAGGTGGCGTAGACGAGGCACGGGCCTGTGCTTCTGGAGTAAGGCTCAAGAAGGAGGTTGTCCGCCGGAAGATCCGGAATCTGCTTGCGGACAAGATCCGCGAATCTGGCCAAGGAGACAACAATGATGTTCTCCGGGGGAACAATCCTTGAGAAACGATCATAGGTGGTCTTGATGAAGGACTCGCCTGTGTAGGCGATGTCCAGAAACTGCTTGGGGCTTGCTTCGCGGCTTATAGGCCAGAAGTGGTTAGAGGTGCCTCCGGCCATGATGACGCAGTATCGGTTATCTTTGTTCATATCTTGGTGCTTAGTATATTTTTCTCAAATCAGCACGGTCACTTCGACAAGTTCAGTGACCGCATTCCTGCTCCGGTTGCCGAGCTTGTGGTTGCCGAGCTTGTCGAAGCATCGAAACACCCGTTCAGAGGTACATCGGGTAAAACGCGTTCGGGAACCATTCCACAATCTCCTTCCCTCCGTCAAACGTCACGGCGACGACATCAAAGTTGACTTCCAGATCACCGGAGATCCGCTTGTCTTTCGCCATATTCAAGTATCTCAGCGCGGCGTCCGAAACTTTCCTCTGCTTGCTCATTGTCACATTCTCCTCCGGAGAGACCATAACAGGCGCAACCCGGCTCTTGACTTCCACAAAATGCACACCATTCCGATCTAAACTGATGATGTCGATCTCAAGATGACCGGACCTGAAATTCCTTTGCACGATAATATGCCCTTTGCCGGTCAGAAACTCACAGGCGATATCCTCACCCCTCCGCCCCAGCTCCATCCGTGGAGTCATCTGTTTTTCAGTGTTTTCCATAGTCTTGATTCAAATGCTTATCCCAACGTCACGATCGTCACACCCGACCCGCCGAACTGAACCTGCTCATCGTGGACGGAAGTGACCCCGGGAATTGTCCTTAGATATTTCTGTAACTCATCGCGCAGCGCCCCTGTGCCTTTGCCATGGATGATGCGTACGGAGCCGATGTTCAGCATGATGGCGTCATCGATGTAGTGGACAACGATGTCCAGAGCGTCAGAAACCCGCTCTCCACGCACGTCCAGTTCAGGAGAAAACGCCAGTCTGCGCTCACGCAGGCCTGAATCATCCTGGGCGGCCCGAGGCTTGATGTTCTCCCGCACCGCTGCTTTATATTCATTGGAAGAGATCCGCTCGACCCTGTCGAGAGGCATCTTGCTGGTGATGTTGCCGATGGCGACGGTCACTGCTTTGTTGGAAACACGGATGACCTCACCGGCCATACCATTGTCCTTGATCCGCACTTTCTCGCCGACCTTCAGCGCTCCACCTCTGAACTGCTCCGTGGCCTGCTCATGTCCATCGTCCTGAGGCTTCCCTTTGTGGGCGTTGCGGCGCATCTTCCTGTCTTCCAGTTGCTTGAGCTTCTTCTCTATGTAGTCATCGTGGTTCTTCCGATCGTTCTCCTTCTTGGTCTGGAGAGAGGATACGAAATCCTGAAGAGCTTTTCTGGCATCGGAGGTCTTTTCCTTGTCCGCCTGTGACTCCTTGATCGTGCGGATCGTGTTCTCCACCGTCTTGTTGGCTCCCTGAACGATCTCCTGAGCCTCTTTCTTGGCCTGGTCCAGAATCTCTTTCTTGGTCTGCTTCAGCCCTTCAAGCTCTTTCTGGTAGCGCTCGGTGATGTTCTCCAGAGTCTTGTCTGTGTTCTTGATCCTTTGGAGCTTCTCGTCCAGGGCACGGCGGTTGCGCACGATCTTGCGCAGGTTCCTCTCCATTCCTACGAACTCCTCTCCGGCTCTTGCCTCGGCATCCTTCACAATGCTTTCCGGGAGGCCCATCTTGCGGGCCAGCTCGAAGGCGAACGAGTTCCCAGGCATTCCGATGTCCAGTTTGAACAGAGGCTGGATCTTGGCCGCGTCGAACTGCATCGCCCCGTTGATGACCCCGGTGTCTGAACCAGAGGCGTAGAGCTTGAGGTTCGTGTAGTGGGTCGTGATGACTCCATAGACCCCTCTCTTGTCCATCTCGCTGAGGATTGCCTCGGCGATGGCTCCTCCGGCGGCAGGCTCGGTTCCGGAACCGAACTCGTCTATTAATATCAAGGTCTTGTCATCGGCCTTGGCCAGCATCGTCTTCATGTCGTCCAGGAACGAGCTGTAGGTGCTGAGGTCGTTCTCGATGTTCTGGTCGTCACCGATGCTGACCATGATCCTGTCGAACACAGGAAGTTCCGAAGTCTCGGAAGTCGGGATCAGCATTCCCCATTGGAACATGTACTGCAAAAGCCCCGTGGTCTTGAGGCACACCGACTTGCCGCCGGCGTTAGGACCTGAGATCAAAAGAATATGCTTGGCCGGGGTCAGACGGATAGAGACCGGCACAATCTCCTTTTTCTCTTTTCTCAATGCCCTCTCCAGAAGCGGATGACGCGCCTTACGTAGGTTCATCTCCCCGTTGTCGGAGATGATCGGGGCACCGGCCTTGAAATCGAGGGCGACCTGTGCCTTGGCCACCAGAAAATCTATCTCGCCGATATATTCAGCTGAATTGATAAGATCTGGTACGTATGGTCTTACGAAGTCGCTGAACGCCGCCAGGATGCGCTGGATCTCCTGTGCCTCGTCAGCGTGGAGGGTCACGATCTCGTTTTCCAGTTCGATGATCTCGGCCGGCTCGACAAAGGCTGTCTTGCCTGTGGCCGAGGTGTCATAGACGAATCCCTGGATCTTTTTCTTGCTGGAGCTGTTGACCGGAATCAGCAGCTTGCCGTCACGCACGGAAAGCCCGGCGTCCTCGTCCACAAGCCCGTCGGCCTGTGCCTGCTTGAGGATGGCGTTCGCCCTTTTGGAGATCGCCCCCTCCTTTGTCTTTATCGCGCGCCTGATTTCCAGCAGCTTGTCCGATGCCGTGTCCTTGACATCCCCGAACTTGTCCAGGATCTGGTCGATCCTTCTCTGTACTTCAGGGAAACTCAGCACCGGGGCGCTCATCCGTTTGAGATTGGGATATACCCCGTCCTTTATCGACATAAAGAAGTTGGTCAGCTTGCGCACGGTCTCGACCATGGTGCGCAGCTTGCCCAGCGAAAGGATGTCGATTGTGTAGCCGGTCTTTTCCAGCGGCTTGAGGAAGTCGAGGCAGTCAATGTACCCGTTGGTCGGGAAGTTTTCCTCGAACATCACTATAAGCCTCATCTCGTCGGTCAGCGCCAGCCTTTCCCTAATGACCTTCGGGTCGTTGCTGAACCTCTCCTCCGTCACCCTCGTGACTGCATATTCAGTGGAACATCTGTCGGCCACAAAGGTTCTGACCCTGTCAAATCCCAACTTGCCCTCCAATCTGGTGTCAATCTCTGTTTCGTATTCGTGCTCCCGCATATTCGTAAATCATTGTTTTCCCTCTGTGGCGCGCTTTTCCTCCGTGGTTCCCTCGCCAGCGCCGAGAAGGAGTTTAAGTTCATTGATGTTGTTGATGCTCTTGATGTTGCCTCCGCGGACAAAGGATATTCCTCCGGTTTCCTCCGAGACAACTACCACGTCAGCATCGGTCTCCTCCGAGATTCCGATCGCCGCCTTGTGCCTCATTCCGTAGTGCGCCGGAATGTCGGAACGTCCCGTGATCGGCAGTGTGCACCGCGCTGCGACTATCCTGTCGGCGCTGATGATCATCGCCCCGTCATGCAGAGGGGAATTCTTGAAGAATATGTTCATTATCAATCTCCTGGTGACCTTCGCGTCCACGATGTCCCCGGTCTCGACGATGAAGTCGAGAGAATCCTTGCGTGGGAACACGATCAGCGCCCCGGTCTTGTCGGCGGACATGGCTCTGCACGCCTCGGCGATCTCGTTGACCGTGCCTCCTGCCATCTTCTGGTCCTGGATGCCCATAAGCTTGTTGAAGAAGTCGCGGCTTTTTCCGGCCATCCCATAGCGCGAGCCGAGCTTCATCAGAAAGTGCCGTACCTCGGGCTGGAATATGACGATGAGCGCGATCACGCCCACGTCGATGAAAGTTCCCAGCAGGGCGTTCATCAACTTCATGTTGAACGCCGCCACGACCACCCGCAGCACGAAAAGCAGGATGACGGCGACGAATATATTCATTGCCGCCGACCCTCTTATCCACCTGAATGCCAGGTAGATGAATATTGCGACCATAAGTATGTCCAGGATGTCCGCAAACGAGATGTTGAGGAATCCGAAGATATTCAAAAGCATCATTGTTCTTTTTCGTGGTACAAAGATAACTAATCCTTGATTTATTCCCCAAGGCCTGATGACGATTTCTCTGATTATTAGGAAGTAGGCCTGTGGAAAACTTTGTTAATTGAAAAAAAATCACTACCTTTGCAGTCCGCAAAATAGTGCGGATTACGTAAAATATTTATTTACAATTAATTAATCAAACCAATGCCTGGATTAATTGGAAAGAAAATCGGAATGACTTCCGTTTTCGGTGCTGATGGAAAAAATATTCCATGCACCGTCATCGAGGCTGGTCCGTGTGTTGTCACGCAACTGCGTACAGTAGAAAAAGATGGCTATGCCGCTGTACAGCTTGCCTATGACGAAATCAAGGAGATACACGCCAGCGCGCCTCTTATGGGCCATTTCAAAAAGGCAGGGACCACCCCTAAACGCAAGCTTGTCGAGTTTCCGGCAGACTTCCAGGGTGAGCTCAAGCTTGGAGACACCGTCACCGTCACCGATGTCGTCACAGATGATGTCAAGTACGTTGATGTTGTCGGTACTTCCAAAGGCCGTGGCTTCCAGGGTGTTGTTCACCGTTATCATTTCGCCGGTGTAGGCGGAGCGACACACGGTCAGCACAACAGACTGCGTAAGCCGGGTTCTCTCGGTGCGTCATCTTGGCCTTCACGCGTGTTCCCTGGAATGCGTATGGGCGGCCACATGGGCAACGAAAGGGTCAAGGTCTTCAACCTCGAGATTGTTAAGGTTATCCCTGAAAACAATCTTCTCGTCATTAAAGGTTCCGTTCCTGGAGCCAAGGGTTCTTATCTTGCATTAGAGTTTTAGTTATGGAATTACCAGTATTGAAAATTGACGGATCAGAATCCGGAAAGAAGGTTGTTCTTGACGAGAAGGTGTTCGGTGTGGAGCCGAACGACCATGCAATCTATCTTGATGTCGTTCAGTACCTCGCCAACCAGCGTCAGGGTACCTCCAAGACAAAGGATCGCAGCGAAAACGCTCATTCCACCAAGAAGCTCGGTCGCCAGAAGGGCGGCGGCGGCGCGCGTCACGGTAGCTTGAAGTCCAACATCTTCGTTGGCGGTGGCCGCGTGTTCGGTCCTAAGCCTCGTCTTTACAGATTCAAGCTTAACAAGAAGCTGAAGTCTCTCGCACGTTGCTCAGCCCTCACCTACAAGGCACAGGAGAACGCTATCGTCCTCGTTGAGCCGTTCGCAATGGAAGCCCCTAAGACAAAGGAACTCATGCGCATCCTTGACGCTCTCAAGGCTGGCCAGAGAAAGGTTCTCGTAGTGCTTCCGGAGAATTCAAACAACATTTTCCTTTCATCACGTAACCTCCCTGAGGTAAAGGTCATCACTGTTGACGAAATCAACACCTATACCGTTATGAACGCCAACTCAATGGTTCTTGTGGACGGTGTTCAGGATGTCCTCGCAGCCAGGGTCAACCGTTAAAAGCGCAAAGAGATGGGAATTTTAATCAAGCCAATAGTAACCGAGAAGCTCACGGCTGAGACTGAGAAGTACAACCGTTACGGCTTCATCGTTGACAGGGAAGCCAACAAGCTTCAGATAAAGGCCGCTGTAGAGCAGTTCTACAACGTGACTGTGAAGGACGTCAACACCGTGAACTATCACGGAAAGAGAAAGTCCCGCTACAGCAAGGCAGGTATGCTCCGCGGCCGCGCCAATCACTTCAAGAAGGCATACGTTACCCTTGCAGGTGATGACAAGATCGATTTCTACAGTAACATTTAAGGAGGGACAAGGCAATGGCAATCAGAAAATTCAAGCCGACTACTCCTGGTACCAGGAACAAGGCTATCAGCGCATTCGATGAAATCACTGCCAAGAAGCCGTACAAGGCTTTGTTGGAACCTCTTAAGAGCACAGGCGGTAGAAACAACACCGGTCAGATGACCGTTCGTTACCGTGGCGGCGGACACAAGAGAATGTATCGTATCATCGACTTCCTCCGCACCAAGGACAACGTCAAGGCTACTGTGAAGACCATCGAGTATGATCCGAACCGTAGCGCCCGCATCGCCCTCGTAGAGTACGAGGATGGCGTTAAGAAGTACATCATCGCTCCTGCCGGAATCAAGGTAGGACAGATCATAGAGTCCGGATCAGGAGTCGCTCCTGAGCTCGGCAACTGTCTCCCGCTCGCGGAGATCCCTGTAGGTACGCTCGTGCACAACATCGAGCTTCGTCCTGGCCAGGGCGCCGCGATGGCACGTTCCGCCGGTACATTCGCGCAGCTTGCCGCCCGTGAGGGCAACTACGCCATCCTTCGTCTGCCTTCGGGTGAGACCAGAATGGTGCTCGTGACCTGCCGCGCCACCGTTGGAACAGTTTCTAACGCAGATCATAATCTTGAGTCTTACGGAAAGGCCGGACGTACCCGCTGGTTCGGTCGCAGGCCTCACAACCGTGGTGTCGTTATGAACCCTGTTGATCACCCTATGGGTGGTGGTGAAGGTCGTGCCTCCGGAGGTCACCCGCGTTCACGCAAGGGACTTCCTGCAAAGGGTTACAAGACACGTAATCCTAAGGCTACTTCCAACAAGTTCATCATCGAGAGAAGAAAGAAGAAGTAATTAAACGGAATTAAACTTTAAGATTATGAGTCGTTCATTAAGAAAAGGTCCATACATCCAGGAAGCCCTGGAAAAGAGAATTCTTGCTATGAATGATGGTAGCAAGAAGAAGGAGGTCGTGAAGACCTGGTCCCGCGCCAGCATGATCTCCCCTGACTTCGTAGGCCACACTGTCGCAGTTCATAATGGAAACAAGTTCATTCCTGTTTACATCACTGAGAACATGGTGGGCCACAAGCTCGGCGAATTCGCGCCGACCAGAACTTTCAAAGGCCATTCGGGCAACAATAAGTAGTAATTAAGGAGAATTCATTATGGGAGCTCGTAAAAGATTAATGGCTGAAAAGTTCAAGGAAGCCAAAAAGAATACAGCAGTAGCTAAGTTGAATGATGTTCCTACATCCCCTCGCAAGATGCGTCTTGTCGCTGACACTGTGAGAGGTGTGGAGGTGAACCGTGCGATTGACCTTCTTCATTTCTCGAAGAGGCAGCCGTCCATCCGTCTTGAGAAGCTTCTCCGCAGCGCCATCGCCAACTGGGAAGCCAAAAACCCGGATCAGAGCAAAGAGCTGGACAACGGTAACGTTTATGTCAAGACGATCATGGTAAACGAAGGCCGCACGCTCAAGAGAATCCGTCCTTGCCCTCAGGGCCGCGCCGGAAGGATCCGCAAGCGTTCGAACCACGTCACCATCATTCTCGACGTCAAGAAACCAACAACAGTAGAGGAGAACAAGTAATATGGGACAGAAGACAAATCCTATTTCTAACAGAATCGGTATCACCCGTGGTTGGGACTCTAACTGGTGTGGTGGTAACTATGCTGAGAAGATCGCTGAGGATTATGAGATCCGCAAGTATCTGACCAACCGTCTTGCCAAGGCCAGCCTCTCCAAGATTGTCATCGAAAGAACCCTCAAGTTCATCACCGTGACCATTCACGCCGCAAGGCCTGGATTCATCATCGGTAAGGGCGGGGCCGAGGTTGACAAACTCAAGGAAGAGCTTAAGAAGGTCACCAAGAAGGACGTTCAGATCAACATCTTCGAGGTCAAGAGGCCTGAGGTTGACGCCCACATCGTAGCTGACAGCATCGCCCGTCAGATCGAGGGACGTGTTTCCTACAGAAGGGCCATCAAGATGGCTATCGCATCAACCATGAGGGTTGGCGCAGAGGGCATCAAAATCCAGATCAGCGGTCGTGTAGGCGGCGCTGAAATGGCCAGAAGTGAAATGTTCAAGGAAGGCCGTACACCTCTGCACACATTCCGTGCTGACATCGACTACGCTCTTGCGGTTGCAAGCACAAAGGTCGGCGCCCTCGGAATCAAGGTGTGGATCTGCAACGGCGAGCGTTACGGCAAGCAGGATCTCACACCTAACACCGCTGCCGCAGCCAATGCGCAGGGCGGATCACGTCCTTCACGCGGAGACCGTGGCGAGCGCAGAGGTGGAGACCGTGGAGACCGTCGTGGCAGCCGTGGTGGCCGTGGCCGCCGTGGCAACGACCGTCAGGCCGAGTAGGAATATTCCGATAATAAAATAGACAAGGAGGTGACGGGAAAGAAATTTCGCGTCACCTTTATTAATTAAGTAATCATTAAAAAATAACTTGAACAATTTGTATATCTTTATGGTCTATATTTCTTTTCTCATCAGTCATGTGCCACCGGCACACTCCTTCTTCCAAAAGAAATCTATCCTCATAAATCTGACACAAAATTTAGTTCAACTTATTTTTTAACGCTTACTAATGACACCAATGCTACACAATAATATGCTTAAACACATCAGCGGTTTTCTTTTGGCCATTGCGGTCGTCCCTTTCTCTTTGGCCTTGTCATCATGTGGATGCGGTACGTCATCCCGACAATCCGGAGCCGGAACCCAAGGTTCAGAGGAGAAGGCTTATTATCCTAAGGCCGCGGGCTCTTTCAGGATAATGTCCTACAATGTGGGTAATTTCTCGAAATACCTTCCTTTTAATGATAACATCGACATGATAGCCTCAATGATAAAGGAATCCGAGGCTGATGTTGTCGCGCTTAATGAGATTGACAGCCTTACACAAAGGCTTCCCTACGATGAGCTCTCTCTCCTTACCAAGGCATTGGGAGGATGGCAATGGCACTTTGGGCGTGCGATGCCTTATCAGGGTGGCGCTTACGGCGAGGGTTGTATCGTGCCAGGCAAGGTGAAGATTCTTAAGAGATACACTGTTGCTCTTCCTCAGGATGAGGGAGCCGAGCCAAGGGCCATTGCAGTCATTGAGACGGATAAATATGTTATTGGCGCATCTCATCTGGATCATGTGTCTCCTGTTGCCCGGTTGGCTCAGGCGAAGGTTGTAAATGCTTGGGCACAAGAAAATTACTTTAAATGTAAAAAGCCGGTCTTTTACTGTGGAGACATGAATGCTTCGCCGGAGTCCGAGGTTATCGAGACTCTGAGGAAATCATGGGATCTGCTTTCCGAGACAGAAAACACGTTCTCCTCAAGAGATCCTCGCGTGTGCATAGACTATATTTTCCACTACAAGATGTCCGCTCCTGTAAAGAAAGTCTCTGCCCATACTATGACTGAGTTCCACAAGGGGGATGTGACGCAGGCTTCGGACCATCTTCCTGTGTTCGTGGATGTCCGACTGTAAGTGTCAGTCTCACTGGGAGAAGATACAGGCTACTCTATTTTGCAAAAATGAAATCATTGATGGTATTTTTGCAAAAAATGAGTGGCCTTTAATATTATACGGCTGGAAAAAAATGTATATTTGCGTTAACGGAAACAATTTAATCACAATAGCACTATGGGTGAATCCAGAAGAAGCTTTTTGAAGAAATCGGCGGCGGGACTGGCGTTGTTCACGATTCTGCCACGTAATGTGTTCGGCGCCATGGGCGGCGACAAGAAGTACGTCGCTCCGAGCGATCAGCTCACGCGCGGAATAATCGGAGTGGGCGGAATCGGAATGAGTGGCCTTCACTTCGTAAGTGACGAGCGCTGCCGGCTGGTCTCGGTCTGTGATGTGGACAGGAACCACCTTGACAACGCCCTTAAGAAGGGTGTGGAGAAGTTCGGCACAAAACTTCAGGCCTACACGGACTGGAGGGATCTCGTTCATGATGCCAACGTGGACATCGTACACATCGCGACCCCTTCACACTGGCACGGAATCATGGCCGTCGAGGCCTGCCGCGCCGGTAAGGACATATTCTGCGAGAAGCCGATGACAAGGACAATCGGCGAGGGGCAGAAAGTTGTGGAGGCGGTCAACAAGTACGGCCGTATCTTCCGTCTGGACACCTGGTTCCGTTTCAAGGATACGTTCTACGGCCTTGGAACAACGGTGGAGCCGCTTAAGAAACTCGTGCAGAGCGGGCTTTTGGGCTGGCCATTGACCGTGAGGATCTCCGGAGCCACGGGCTTTACCTGGAAATTCTTCTGGACAGGAAAGGAAAATCTTGTACCTCAGCCTGTCCCGGCTGAACTGGACTACGATATGTGGCTCGGACCGGCTCCTTACAAGCCGTACAACCCTCATCGTGTGCACCAGACTTTCCGCGGCTACTGGGACTACGAGTCCGGCGGCCTGGGAGACATGGGACAGCACTACATCGACCCTGTGCAGTACATTCTTGGCAAGGACGACACCTTCCCTGTAAAGGTCGAGGTGGACGCTCCTCAGCAGCATCCGGACGCTGTGGGAATATGGCGTAGCATTACCTACACCTACGCTGACGGCTGCAAGATCATCCTTGAGGGCGAAGGCTTCGAGAGCAAGGGCAAGGTGCCTTACATCGAAGGCCCTAACGGCAAGGTTTATAAGGGATTCGAGTGCACGATTCCTAACGTGATGGATGTCATCAACTCGCTTCCGGATCCGGAACCACGCAATACTGACTTCCTGGAGTGCGTGAGGACCCGTCAGAAATTCGCGCTGGCCGAGGACAACGGTCACCACAGCTGCACGATAGTCAACATGGGCGCTTGCGCCCTCAGGCTCGGCAGGACCCTGAACTTCGATCCTGACAAGCAGCTCTTTATAGGTGATGATGCCGCCAACCAGCTCATCAATCAGCCGATGCGTGCCCCTTGGGGTTCAATGATCCTTTAATATGCTCTTGAATATGAAGAAATTACTTACATCTATATTATTCCTTGCGGCCGCCCTTACGATCAACGCTCAGGACGCAAGGCAGAGAACCGTGGAAACCGTTGTGGCTGACGTGCTTGCGGCTATGCCGGCCAACAACGCGTCGGATTTCAACACACAGATTGCTGACCTCGCGGCCGCCGCTCCGGCATCAGTGGTGGAGACCGCCAAAATGATGAAGCCGGCTGGCGAAGGCGTGAAGAACAATCTTTATGAATATGCCCTCACAGGTCTTGCGAGCTATGCCTCGGCCAATCCACAGTGCGTGGACAAGGTCCGCGAAGGATTCGCGCAGGCGGTCAAGGTCACGACAGACAGCAACAACAAGGCTTTCTTGTTGAACCTTTTCCGTCAGATCGCCAAGCCTGCTGACGCTCAGTTCTTCAAGGAATATGTCAATGACCCTGCCCTCGCATCCACGGCCGTTGGCGCTCTCGTGGATATTCCGGGAACAGAGGATTTGATTCTTGACCTTGTGAAGGAAGGAACCGCCGACAGGAAACTGCTGGCGACCGCCGCCGCGGAGAAAGGAATCACCGCCGCGGAGCCTTATATTCAGAAATGGGTCATCCCGACTGCCCTGAACTCCACAATGCACGACAACGCTTACTTCTCCACTCTCGCGGCTATCGGCTCAGAGTCATCCCTGAATATTCTTAAAGAGAACTCGACTCCTGACTATGCCGCTCTGGCAGTGAGACTTGCGGATGGATCCAAGAGCAAGGCTGTCGCCAAGGCCGCCAAGGATCTTATGGCTTCTGAAGTGTCCGCTTACAAGTCCGCCGGTGCTTTGGCTCAGATGAAAAACGACCCGGCGAAGGCTATGAAGGTCGTTGCCGCCGCTCTCAAGAGCGAAGATGTGAAGTACAGGAATTCTGTGATTGACAACGCCACTTCGATTCTTGGCGCGGGAAATCTCGTTCCTCTTTTCACAAAGAATTTCGCGAAACTCTCTGCTCCGGTCAAGGTTGATCTTCTCAACTGGTTCGGTAACAACAAGATCTCGTCTGTCTCCGATATCGTGCTCGGTTCGTTCTCCGAGGGTGGAGACGTTGCCTCCGCCGCTATCGCTGCCGCCGGAAAGATCGGGGGTGACAAGGCCGCGAAGGCACTCGTGGGACAGCTCGGAGGCGAGAACAGCACCGCTGCGATAGCCGCTTTGAAATCATTCAAGGGCAACTATCAGGACGAGCTTCTTGCCGCTCTTGACGGAGCCAAGGACAACAAGACTCTTGGAAATATTCTCGGCCTTGTGATGGCCAGAAGGATTACCGCCGCCGCCCCGAAGGTATATTCATTGATAGATTCAAAGGATGCCGAGGCTTCGTCTCTCGCCAAGCTCGCGCTCGCGGACATCGTTGGCGTCCAGGACATTGACAAGGTCGGCGCTTTGCTTGACAACGCTTCCGCCGCTGATCAGAAGGCCGCCCAGAACGCTTTGATCGCCGCTGTGCACACTCTTGCTCCAGCCGAGCAGTACGCCAAGGTCAGCGCTTTGATGAAGAAGTCCATGAACGCCGCCGCGTACTATCCTGTCCTTGCCGCCACAGGCACTGACGAGGCCGTTAACGATCTGGCCGCCGCCTACGAGGCCGGTGACAAGTCCGCTTTCGCGTCATTGCTTGACATCGACAATTTCAAGGTGGCTCCGACTCTCATCAAGATTGCCGGTTCGGACGCCGGGCTGGCCGACAAGGCTGTGAAGAGATATTCTTCCCTTGTCTCTAAATACGAGACCAATGTTGACAAGAAGCGTATGGATTTCGCCAAGGCTCTTGAGCTTGCCCAGACCCCTGCCGTGAAGAAGTCCATTCTCAAGTCTCTTGCTTCCGTACCTACGATGAAGGCATTCTTGCTTGCCGGCAAGTACTTGGATGACAGTGACAAGGGAGTCAGGCATGCCGCTGCTGAGTGCGTAAGGACAATCGCCTCCAAGACCAAGGAGGAGATCAACTACGCTGACCTCAAGTCCAACCTTGACAAGGCTGTCGTGATCTTCAAGGCCGCCGGTGGTGCGGATGACGGCTACGCAGTCGATGCGATCAACAAGATTCTCGGCGAGGCCGAGCCTTCACCGATCTCTCAACTGACCGATGAGGAGAAGAGACAGGGATTCGAGATGTTGTTCGACGGCACGAATCTGGACAAGTGGCAGGGCGACCTTGAGGGGTACACTCCTGTCAACGGAACAATCTATGTGTCGGCCAACTACGGCAGCACAGGAAATCTCTACACCAAGAAGGAATACCGTAACTTCGTCTATCGTTTCGAGTTCTGCTTCCTGCGCGAGGGTGTGAACAATGGTGTGGGTGTGAGGACTCCTATGGGTGTTGACGCTGCCTATGACGGAATGTGTGAGGTGCAGATCCTTGATCATGACGCTCCGATGTACGCCAAACTTCGTGAGTATCAGGTTCACGGATCGGTTTACGGTGTGATCCCTGCGAAGAGAATCGTCCACAGGCCTCTTGGGGAGTGGAGCACCGAGGAGATTCGTGTCGAGGGCGACAGAATCAAGGTGACCGTCAACGGTGAGGTGATTGTGGACGGCAACATCCGCAGGGCCTGCAAGGGTCACAATGTGGCTCCTGACGGCGGCAAGAAGAATCCGTACACCGTTGACCACAAGAACCATCCGGGAATGTTCAACAAGAAAGGCTACATTTCATTCTGCGGTCACGGTGAGGGTCTGAAGATCCGCAACGTCCGCATCCTCGATCTCGGCGACAAATAGTAGCTGGAAAGAAGGTAGTCGCTTCGCCGGTGTCTCGGTCGCTGAGTTCCTCTGGTTGTTTAGACCTATTGGTTCTGAGACCATTGAGTTTCCGGGCTTGTCGAAGCGAAGGAACATTGAAGGTCCAGTACCATAGAAAGAGCGGGAAGCCTCTAACCTGAATTTTGCACGTAACCAAAATTCAGGTTAGAGGCTTTCCGCTCTTTTCGGTCTAGCTATTTTTTCTCATCAGTCATGTGCCACCGGCACACTCCTTCTTCAAAAAGACATCTATCCTCATAAATCTGACACAAATTTTAGTTCAGCTTATTTTTTAACGCTTACTTAAGTAACCTTCAAAAAATAACCTGCATCATCTTAAGGAATCTTTTCGGTCTAGCTATCTTTTCTCATCAGTCATGTGCCACCGGCACACTCCTTCTTCGAAAATAGATCTATCCTCGAAAATATTCTCTTAATCTGAGGCAACTTAATTTTTTCATGTTACTAAATATATCAAATCCTGACATTTTTGTCTTCAATCCCTTAATTGTGCGGATGTCTGTAAAGATAATCAGTTTTAAACTTGCAATCCATAGCAAGTCCATTCAAGCGGCGTCATTACTATGAGAAAGCCTGAAGTGCATGGCCACGAGTATCAATGAATAATAACAAGCCTCCCATCCGCTGGTTCTTGGGCGACAAAAAATGAGGGTGGGTGTTACTCAAAAGAATAACCGGACACTCTCCGAGAACGAAAAGAGGCGAATATGCTTCCCGAGAGTGCGGAGCAGGTCTCCGTGCGGATGCCGAATGGCCTTTCGGAAGCGTAAAAGGGGAATAATGTCTCCCATGGGTGTGCCCAACAGCACCCTTGGGAGACGATAAGTGGGGTAAACGCTTCCTGAGAGTGCATCCTGCACTCTCGGGAAGCAAAAGAGGCCGAAAGTGTTACCGAACGGGAGACATGATCTCTTCACGGAAGCGATACCGTGAATGGCAAAGAAGCAAGAGAAAGTTTTTCGATTCTTATTAAGAAGCTGTTTTGAATTGTTTGAAATGTTCTTTGAGGTGAAAAATCTTCATTTTCTTCCCGCTTCTTCAGTCAGATAGCACCGCTATCTTCCTTGGAAGAAGCGGTCGAAACTGAAGTTTTTCACTCTCAAACCTTCAAACAAACAATTCAAAACAGCTTCTAAGATTAACCTGAATATAGTGCCCCCAAGGTTCCGCATATCATTCAATAATATGCCATAACACCGAGGTGCGTGAGGATATTCACACTTGGAAGAGCAATTCGCTGACTGTCAGGCTGATGATGTTTTAGGTGCACACGATTTCTCACACCTGGAAGTCCGGAACACCTGTAGAACGTTCTGTACCGAGGCCGCTGACTCACAGGTGTGCAAACATACTCGCACCTAAAACATCAACTCTTTAGATATCAATTAGATGCCGTTTTACGTGCGTATAGTTTCTCACACCTGGAAGAACAATCAGAAGTTTCTTTGATGACTTCCAGGCGAGAGTATGATTCTTTTTAGAAGGAATATCCCAAGCTGAGGTATGGGTAGAAAACGGACTTGGACAAGCCATATTTCCCGATTCCGTACGATGGACTTAAGCCGCAGCGGAACACCAGACCGTTCTCCGCGCGAAGACGGTAACCGACATTCGCGTAAAGGAAATTTCCCCACTGCGTCGTTCTCACTTCCTTCGGAGCAGTTCCCGTGGAACCATCAGGCAAGGTCACCGTCTTGCTTTCCGTAATCTTGTCAAAATACACCCCGTTGGACATTCCGGCTCCGATCTCGAAATGATGTTTTCCTCTACCTGCCAGGTAGTTGATCTCCACCGGCACGCCGACACCATGAATCTCGTACCAGTTCCCGATGCCGAAACCGTACCCGACACCGACCGCGAAACCCAAACCCGAATCCCCTTTGAACCTTGCGTCATAAGAGGCACCGACCACATTGGCGGCCCCGAACAAATCCAACCGCACATTCCGATCCTGAGCCATTACTACCGGAGACAGCGCAATGGCCAATAATAATGCTACAACCTTTTTCATAATAAAACGTATTATTTCCGACTGCAAAGTCGGGCAAAAGAATTGATATGGTAATGGAAAATAGTTTCACTTTTGGCAAATATAATTTCCTAATCCTTAATTTGTTACAGACAAATTGAGATTCACGTTCTCATTTCGCACAGTTTAATCAGCTTATTTTCAATACATTAATCAAATACTTGTAACATATCACGATTAGTAAAGTACAGACTGTCAAGCAATTACATTAATCACGGTATAAATTCCGAGAAAAGAGCCTTGTTTTCACCATCCAACCTTGCGATTTTTTCTTCTCAGCATCACAAAAATAGCGCATGGCCATATCCTATTTGCGCTTAACGCAGAAGATCGGGAGGATGAATATCACGGCGAGTATGGAGAAGAGCATGCCGGAGATGGTGCCGACGGCGAAGTCGAACCAGAAAACCTCCTCGGGGCCGTCGGTGAGGAACGGGAGGAGGCCGAGGATGGTGGAGACTATGGTGAGGGTGATCGGGTTGATCTTGCGGGAGTAGGCTTTGACGTAGAGGCGGATGTTGGCCGCTTCGGCTGGTCGGTGAGTTTGTTTAGTCACAGAGGTGGTCCCTTCGACAGGCTCAGGGACCGATGCACTGAGGAGGGACTGGTAGGTAGTGATGAGGTAGATGCCGGCGTTGACGACTATGCCGCTGAGCATCACGAAGGCGGCGAAACCGCCCTGATCGAAGGAGAAGTCCGATAGGCCGAAGGCAAGGAAGAGGCCGATGAAAGAGACCGGAACCATAAAGATCACGGCGAGCGGGTAACGGAACGACTCGAATGTCATCGCAAGCATCACGTACATCACCGCAAGAATCAAAAACAGCAGCCAGGCGTACTGCTGCTTGGCGGTGTCGAACCAGCCCCAGCCCGGAACCTCGGCCTTGAAACCGATCGGAAGGGCCTCATCGTTCATGTACTTGACCGCCTTCTGGGACAGGGAACGGCTGAGTTCCCAACTACCGATGAAGTCGTAGCATACAACAAGCTCGTAGGACTGGTTGCTCTTTCTGATTGTCAGACCTGTCCGCTGCTTGTCGATGCCCCCGACACTCGAAAGCGTCATTTTCTTCTGACCGACATCTATCGGAGAGTTAAGAACGTGCCAGAGATCGTATCTGTCCAGATCCGAGGAACGGAGGACAACATCGACGGCTCCACCATCATATTCAGAAGTTCCGATCTTCCGTTCGTACAGTAAGGATCCCAGAGCGTTGTAGTAGGCGTAAGGATTGATGTCGGCGAGCGTCATCCGCCCAAAATCATAATCCAGCACAAACTCAATCGAAGGGCGGCCGTTCCAACCTCCCGACCAGATCTCCGCGCCCTGGACACGGCGGTTTGTGGAGAGATAGGCCATCAGTTTCTCTGCATAGCGGCTGAGTTCCTGATAGTTATAGCCCTTCAGCGAGATGCGGTTGCTCTTGGAGGACGAGACGATGTTGTTGTTGAAATTATTGTCGTCTATTCCGGAGACCCTCCAGTTCGCCCCGCCGAAATTGATCGCCATCCTCGTGACCTCGGACTTCAGCACGGAAGGGAAACCTGAGTTCTCATACTCAGGCTTGAACTCCACCGAAATCTCGGCGTTGTCGTAGGAATATATCGACGTGGTGAATACGGAGATCTCATCGAACTTCGACAGATAATTCTCCATCGCCCTCACGACATCATTCAACTGGTTCACGGTACAGCCTTCAAGCATGCCGGCATTGATGATCAGACGTTTCTTTTCAGGCTCCCGGTAGAAATTGGAGCGGTTCAAGGATTTGTAAAACAGACCGAAGGAGGAACTGGCTATCTTGTCTATCAACTGACGGTTCCTGTCGTAAGGTTTCCAGGTGACAATCTTGTCCAGAAATCTGTCGAACCTGTCCGCCTTGTCCTTGTCATAATCAGACAGACGGGTAGGGAGCAGACAGAGCGGGATTCCAAACGCCACGATGAACAAAAGGACATACACCCAACGATGCCTCACCCCCCAGCCGATGTAGGAAGCGTAGAACCTGTTCCAACGCAGGATCCGGCGGAGCTTCCTTGGGGAACGCCCAGACTTGCCACCCGACATTCTTACAGGAATATATTCCATCAGCGACGGGATGAACAGGTAGGAGATGATCAGCGACAGTCCCAAGTTAATGACAATCACCCAGATGAAGTCCACGAGGTTGGCTTTTTCCTTTTCCGGAAGCAGAAGGACCATCATCAATGCGCCGACAGTCGTGGCCGCGGCCGAAAGGATGGACGGGAAAGCCTTCCGGTCTTTGAAATGGGCGTAGTGGTCGATCATCACGATCGAGGTGTCGATGATTATTCCGAGAGAGACCGTGATTCCGGCAAGGGTGTAGATGTGGATCTGAAGACCTGCCAAACTGTAGATCATCAAGGCGGTCAACACATTGACCGTCAAAGTGAAGACAATGATCAGCATATACCGCCACGATCTGTTGATCAAGAACACGAACATCAACAGAATCAAGATGCAGAGGGCGGTACGGACATAGATTTTGCTGAGTTCCTCGCTGACATACTCAGAGGAATCGTAGGCGATGCCGGCGGTGATTTCCGAAGGGAAGCCTTTCTGAAGCTCCGCCATCCTTTCCTTGACGGCGGAAGCGACAGTCAACAGGTTGGCCGAAGAAGCTATCTCCACCGTCAAAGTAATGGTGTTCAAACCGTTGACACGATAGTAACTTGACGGCACCGCTTCCTCATAGCGCCACTGGGCAACGTCCCCGATGTGAATCACACGGCCTTTGAAATTACCTACGGGAATCGATCCGAAATCCTTGTCCGAGGCTTCTTTAAGATGCACCGTCATCAATCCTTCAGAGGTTTCCGTCATTCCGAGGATTTCCTCACGGTAATATGAATTGAAGGCCGATGCGATCTCATCGGCGGTGACTCCTACGGACTGGATCTTGTCGGCGTCGAACGTGATCACCCACTGGAAAGGAACACCGCCGTCCACATTGACCTTGTCCACTCCCGGGATGGCGGCCAAATGGCTGAGGACGTGTTCCTTGACATATTTGGAAATCTCCCGGGAAGGGATCCCGCCCTTGACGAGATAGGATATCCGCGAGACCCGTCCGCCGCCAGACAAGGATATTCCCGGATAGGAGACCTCATCAGGAAGGCTTGGGTAAACGTTCCTGATCGCCGAGGCGACCTCGAAGCGCGCCGCGTCCATGTCCGAGCCTTTGCGGAACTTGACAGAAACGGAGCCTGAACCTTTACGTGAAACAGAGGAAATGTCTGTGACATCGCGTATCCCCGCCAAGACTCCTTCAATCTTGGATGTCGCCTCGCTTTCAATGATTTCCGCAGAGGCGTTGGGATAATAAAAAGATACATAGACCGTACGGCCTTCCGTCATCGGTGTGTACTGGATGTTCAGACGCGGCAACGCCGCCAGCCCGACAAGGGACAGCGCCACCATAATCAGAACGACCGAAAATGGAGAAAGTCTATTTTTTCTTTCTTCCATTGTAGATCGAATAATACAACGCTGGCACGACGAACAGGCTGACAAGGGTTCCGACAAGCATTCCCGCGATGATCACCAGAGACATCGGGTACTGGAGGTCCGCGCCCATGCTTCCTCTTGACAGGAACGGGCAGACGGCCAGAATGGTTGTCAATGAGGTCATTATGATAGCCTTCACCCTAAGCGAGGACGCATCAATGACAGCACGCTCAAGACTTTCGCCGGCCTTGCGCATCCGGTTGATCGTGTCTATCTTCAGGATGGAGTCATTGATGACAATACCGGTGATGACAATCAGGCCGATCATCGACATCAGGTTGATGCTGACCCCGAAAATCCATAAAACCAGCAAGGCGACAGAGACATCCACGACAATCTCCGACAGAATGATCAACGGCTGGACCAGCGACTCGAACTGCGAGGCCAAAATCAAGTAAAGCAGGATTATGGCGACCAGCATTATGATGATCATCTCATCGATCATCTTGCTGTTGGAGAACCAGGAACCAGAATAGCCGACCTCGAAGTCACCATTCTTTCGCACGACGTCACTCACCGCGGCCATCACATGTTTCACGTCCTTAGACGGAACATCGAGAGCCAAAGGGTAGTAATTGTCCTCCGGGCCTGCGACCAAAGTTTTCAAATCCTCGGCAAAGGTTTGCCGCATAAGATTTGAAACCGGAATCCGGGATGTCTCCCCGTCAAGGCCTTTCTTTTCGATGGAAGTGCCATGCAGGACCTCCGAAAGTCCGGCGGCGTTGGAGCCTGTCACGACCGGAACAGTGCTGGTTCCCTGGACAATGTTGAACAGACGGTTCTCATTGAGCGAGTTCCTCAGAATCGACACAAGTTCCGAATAACCGACATCATAAAGCGCAAGCAAGTCAGGATCAGCGACAAACAGAGCGTCAGTCTTTACCGGAGGATCCGCCACGGTCACTCCAGGCAACGTTTCCCTGACCTCGGAGAGCATATTCCTCAACGGTTCGACCTCAACCTCCCTGTTCCTCACTGGGCGAAGGCGCGCCACGAGCGGAGCCTCGTTCCGGGCGAAAACCATGTCGAAGATATTCCCTGAAGCTTCGAATGAATATACCGCTTCCGGATATTCATTCTCCATCTCATCCTTCAATTCGCCCAGCACCTTTTTCAATGTGCCGGCATCTTTGCAATTGACGTAGATGGACGCTTCGGAAATTCCTTGGTCACCACTATGACTCAGAATGAATTGCTGAGAACCGACAAGAGCCGTCATCTGCTCCACGCTTCCGGTCAGTTTTTTCTCTAAATCCCTGATCCTCTCCGTGTTACGTTCAATGGAAATGTGTTCGTTCCAGTCAATCTTCATTATCGCGTCCGTCTGGGTCATCTCCGGCAGACGGGATTTCGGCATCTCCAGGAAACAGAACACCAGCCCGACGGTCGAGACGGCAAGAAGGCCCCAGGCGACCGGCCTGTGCCGGATGAACCATTCCATAAGTTTGTCGTCCCAGCGGCGGATCGGTTCGTCAAAGTTGATTTTCTCCAAAAGCGGACTCGGACGGAAACCATCCGAACCCTTGAACCACCAGTAATAATAGACCGGAATCACAAGGATGGTCACGATGTAGGAGGTCAGCAGCACGATGGCCACCGACATAGCCTGATCGTAGAACATCGCCCCGGCGATGCCGCTCATGAATATCAACGGAATGAACACCGCGCAGGTTGTCAGCACGGAGCTGAGCATCGCTCCCCTCACCTCTTTCGTGCCCTCAAGGACAGCGGAGCGCAGGTTCCCTTCACGTTGCCAGCGGCCGGTTATATTATCGACAAGGATGACCGTGTTGTCAGTCATCATTCCGACTCCGAGAAGCAGACCGGAGAGGGATATAATATTCAGGGTCAATCCGATGGCATAGAAGCAGAGCATCGAGAATATCAGCGCCACCGGCATCGTCAGGATCACCAGCACCGGAGAGCGGAAGTCCCTCATGAAGAGGAATATGATGACGCTCGCCAGAAGGAGGGCGACCACGATGTTCTGTAGCAGGTTGTTGATGGTATATTCAAGAAGCTGGGTCTGGTCTCTCGTGATCTCGAAGCTCAACTGAGGGTAGTCGTTCCGGAAACTGTCCATCAGACCGTTCATGGCCGACTTCAGGTCTGACATCTTCGCCTCGCTCTGCTTGATGACGGCAAGACACACGGCATCCTCTCCGTTCGAGCGGACGAGGCCGGTTCGTTTTGCCGGGTGGACGACGACCTTGGCGACGTCCTTTATCTGAAGAAGGCGGCCTTCCTTCTTGAACCAGAGGTTGGCGATGTCTTCACTGGAGGAAGCCCGGGAATCGAATTTGACATTGTAGCGGTACTCTCCGTCACGGATTGTGAGACTGCCAAGGCGGATGTTGGAACTCTTGACACAACTCTCGAACTCATTCATTGTCATCCCTGCCTGGAGTAGCTTGGACTCATCCGGAATTATGAGGATCTCGTCACTGACAAGGCCGCTGACATCGACCATGGCGACTTCGGAGAGTTGTTCGATGCGTTTGCTGATCACGTCACGTGCGAAGCGGCTCATCTGGGAGAAGGACTCGGTTACGGGGAACAAGTCCGATTGAGCCTCAGGCTCGGTGCGCTTCGACGGGCTCAGCGACCGATTCTGAGGCGGTCCCTGAGCTTGTGGTTCGACAGGCTCAGCGACCGAAGAAGTAATATTCACAAAAAACGCCGGAATGTCCGTGGCGCTGGCCTTCAAGACCTTAGGCCGGGCGATGTCGCCAAGGCTGGACATGGACCGGTCAATCTTCTCGTTGACCTCAATGAAAAGATAATCGATGTCCGAACCGTGGTTGAACGTAAGCCGGATCGTCCCGCTGCCGTCCTTCGCCTCACTGACGATGTCCTCAAGCCCGTTGATCTGGATAAGCTGCTGGCGCAGAGGCTTCAGCACACTCTCGTCCATCTCTCTGGCCGAAAGTTCCGAGGATGTGGCCTGCACGGTTATGTACGGGATGTCCACATCCGGAACCAACGACACTGGCAGCAGACGTATGCTGACAATGCCCAGAACAACGATGACAAGGGTTATCATCGTCACGGTTATCGGTCTGTCTATCAGATGTTTCAGCATTGCCTACCTTTTTACCAGCACATCAGAGTTGTCCGCCAGATTGAGATTGCCGGAGACAATCACCTGGTCGCCTTCGTTCAGTTCGGCGTTCCTGTCCTTGTTGGCCTCGACCACGTAGGACTCACCATTGGAATAAAGTATCGTGACATAAGTCCAATGTGCCTTGCCGTCATCCGTGCAGGTGAACAGCACGTCCAGATTGTCCCTGATCACCACCGCGCTGCGAGGCACGACAAGCTGTCCCGGAATCATCCTCTCCACGATCACACGGACGTTCATTCCATCGATCAGCGAGCCGTCGTTCCGGACCTGCGCAGTGACGGAGATCTGCCCCTTCTCATCCACGAGAGGATTGATGGCGGTGATTTTTCCGGAATATTCCTTGGTCTCGTCAGCGAACGGGCGTACCTTCACCGGCAGCCCCACCGAGAGGAATGAATATTCCGACTCCATCACCGAGAAATCCACCTCCAGCACACTGTCGTCCACAATCGTGCAGAAAGTACCGGACGGACTCTGGTCGAACGGCTTCTGCTTGATGTCAGCGACACGCCCGGAGAACGGGGCATGGAGAACCGTTCCGGCGATCTCGTAGGACGAGCGCGCGAAATCGTTCTTGGCGGCGGAATAGCCGGATTTCATCTTCGCCATGGCCAAAAGGTCGGCGGGGACCGAGGTGGTGTCCCCGGCGGAATATCCCTGTCCCACAAGATAGTCATACAAATCCAGCTCGGCCTTCTGGAGCGAAAGCCGGGAGGATTCCTGTGACAGCTTCAGGTCCGGCCTGTCAACGGTGGCGATCACAGAGCCCGCGGAGACATATTCTCCGTTCCGAACATTTATAGCCGCGATTTTTCCGGTTGTCCTGAACTGCAGCGCGCTTTTCCGTCCGGCAACCAGCTTTCCGTTGGACAGGAGTTGACGGGCGAAATCCTTCCTTTCCAATTTCACGACAGTGACTTCGTTTATCTGAGGAGTGTAGGTCAGTTTCCCGTCCTTCGTTTCCTCCGCTTTTTTGTTTCCACCACACGCTACGGCCATCACGACTAGACCGCAGACACCAATAGACACTAGGATATTCTTTCTCATATTCATGGATTCTGAATTATTCCATCATTCCCAATAATGAAGAAACGCTAATTACATATCGCATTTGTTACCACTTATCAATAATTCTTGAATATGCTTGAAATAATGTTCTGAAGCACTTTCTGAATATTTCGAGGTTATCATTATGTTCGTTATATAGTTTCCTGACTGCAAACAATAAATCGTTATTATTAACCAGAAACGATTACCTGTTCCTCTCATATATTCTTCGCTTTGCTTTTTCAAATTCGGAGTCAAACATACTTAGTCCATCACCAATTACACCGACACCTATCATAACATCATTCTTATCATAGATGCCTCCCCAAAGGATCACTTCCTTCATTCCATTCAGCTTGCGGAACACGCCCTTCGTGTCAACAATCACTGGTATGTTGCAATCATACTGTTCCAGTTTTGCCCGAACCTTTGACGTGTCCTTCACACTACCATCAACATACACCAAAAGTTCCCAATCCGGATTATCATCCATAATCCTTTCAATCTTTCCACGAGGAGTCCTACTCAACCATTCATTCATGCATCCCGTTATCATGTACACGTATATCTTATTTTTGGAAAAATCCGGAGCATAATTCTCTACCAGGCCATGACGATCAATCACATACATTCCATCCTCAATCGCCACTGGATGTACCCCGTCATCTTTACAAGACATCAGTGATACAAACATAATCCAACTTAACACAATATTACGCATAATTATAACCAATCAGTTCAACTTAACCCTTCTTTCGTTAGAAATCAAAACGGCTGACAACAATACTTTAAAAATTTTTTTCACAATGCTCAATTTAATAATAATGTTATTGATTTGTGGTTGAACTGATTGGTTACAAAAGATTCAGTTTTGCGATGACGTAATTGCCATCTTTGCCAAGGGGATCAAGGGCTTCCGGGTTGGAGGCTTTTTTTAGGAGCGTGGCGGGGAAGGTGCTGATCAGGGACGGATCCAGCAGACAGTACAAAGCACGATCCTTTATCTGGCGGAACGCATTGGCCAAGACATCCAGCCCTACTTCACCGGCCTTAAACCAGCGCCATTGTCCGTCAGCATACAAGCCACAGTAGTTGCTTTGCATCGCCTGTTTCTGGAGAGCGATAATGACAAGACGCGTGTCACCATCACAAAGATATTGGCTGAGCATAGCGAATTCACTTCCAAGAAGATGACCCATCGCCGCGAACGAGTCATCATACTCATAGAAGGTCTTTGGAATCGCATATCTGCCGAAATCGAAGCAAGGACCGTCACTCATCAGCCCTTTGCTGTAAACTTTTATAATGTCAGAATATGAGTCGACGACAAAAACCGAATCGCCTGATTCAGAGAATATCTGTACGGTGGGAGTATAGTTCATCACCTTCTCCTTTGACGGGAAGAAATCCACTCTGGTTTCATCAGACAACAATGAGAACCGGGTCTCACGACCGGACCCATAGCCATAATATGTCAGGACCCCTTCATCCGTAATCCATGACATCGCTCCCAGATCCAATTCATTCAAGGACTTCAAATCAAGCATGGATCCACTCAAAGAGAAACGCTGGATTCTGGAAGGGACAGAAAACACATAGAGGGTCGAGTCTCGGTACTGAACGTCGTTGATGTGGACATATTCCTCAGGGCCATTCCCACGGTGGCCGATATTATTTAGGAAACGTCCGTCATGTGAATATCTGAAAATGTTCCCATTCAGATAATCTGTCACAATGTAGGAATCCTCCGTGACATTCAGATCCACAGATGAGCCCAAAAGATGCTCGTCATCAGCCTCTAACGGAACAATCTCAACCGACTTGACAACTTCCGCCAACGGATTCACCGTGTTGCCGAACTCCACCGGGACCTTGGCGGTGATTGAATCTCTTGATTCTGAGCAGCTCATTATCAATAGTATTGATAACAGCAGTATAGCCTTTCGCCTATTCATAACAGTTGATGTATTTAGCATATTCATTGATTCTGAATCATTCAACCATTTCCTTTACGCTGACGTCGATGTCTTTTCCCGTGATGAAATCGTAGAGGGCGTACTTCCGGAGGGTGTAGTAGTAGGTCCAGAAGTTGGAGTAGTCGGTGATGTATTTGGCCATCGCTGACTCGTTGTCGTTCTGGGCGTTGGTGAGGTCGGTCACCGTGGCCGAGCCGCGCCTGAACTTGTCCATCATCAGCTCGTACCTTTCAGAGGCTATCTCCATCGCCTTGCGGGAGGCCAGACACTGCTGACGCTGGTTGTTGAACTGGCCGACGGCGGTGAATATCTTCCTGCGGTAGTCGTTCTCGCTCTGGAGGTTCTGCGCCTTGACGACCTCCTCGGCGGCCTTGGCCTTCTGCACCTTTCCCTTGCCGAGCCCCCAATCGAAGATCGGCACGCTGAAAGTCAAACCCACAACCTCCTGGTTCAGAAGATCCTTATAGACATCCGGCAGGCCATTGCCGGTCTGGGACAGGCCGAAGCGGGCGTTAAGGCTCATCGAGATGCCCCTGTCCGCCTTGGCCTTCGCCACATTCGAGGCGGCGTTCAATTCATTTATCTGATTGTCAAGGGAAAACGTCGAGTTTTTCAGTGCCTTTTCCATCACCAGATCGTAATCCATCAGAATGTCCGGCAGGGCATCGTCCACCACCGGTTCCACCTCCACGGACTCATCATAGCCCAGAATCGAGTTAAGGTACATCTGCGCCTGACGCACGTTGACGACGCTCTCGCCGATCGCGATGCTGTCGTTGAGAGCCCGGAGTTCCAATTGGAGATATTCAGCCCTCGTGACGCTTCCAAGTCTCATCCTTTCCGCCGCCACGGAGCGCATCTTCCCGGTGTTCTCGTAGTTCGACTTCACGACCTCCTGGTTCTTCAGGGCCTGGACGAGCGAGAAATATGCCGACACGGCATTTATCGTGACCTGCTCCATCGACTCGACGTAGCGGCGGCGGCCACGTTCATATTCCTTAGGCTCAATGAGTTTGTCCCATTTGAACTGGTTGTAGGAGAAAAGCGGCTGGACGTAGCGGACCGTGACAGGCTGGGAGTACCAGGTCAGTTTCTTGTTGAGTCCGAACTGGTCGATGCGGGAAAGGTCGGAATAGACATAAAGCCTTCCGCCGGTGAAGGTTATGTTTTGGGCGACCTGAAGCCCGAGGCTGTTCTGGAGGTTGTAGGTGCTGGCGTAGCGGAAGGAGCCATCCTCGTAGCTTTGCAGCAAGGTGAGCGAGCGGTCGAAGTTCATCAGGTTGCCGTACAACACAAGCGACGGCAGTCGGCTCGCCTGATAGGAGCGGTACGCCCAATAGGTCGAAACAAAGGCGTGCTTCGCCTCCAGCGCCGCCACCGACTGGCTCCGCGCCGTCCCGATCGCCTCCGGAAGCGACATCCGCCGCTGCGCCCCGAGAGGCGCCACCCCAAGAAGGAGAATGAATATGCCGACTAACGCCGTGGTTATTCTATGGTTAAGGTTCATCGTGTTCTAACCTTTTAGTGCTTGCTAATATACTGAATATTTTCGGAATACACATTATGGATTTCAGTTTATCGAATCACGATTCCGACGATGTAATCCTCCGGAACAAGGCCGAAATAACGGCTGTCGCGGGAGTCCAGAACGTTGTCGCCGCCGAGGAAATACCAGTTGCCTTTGAAGGTATATTCATTCAATGGTACCTGCCCAAGGAAGACTTGTCCGCCATTCTCGCTCAGGCGCTTACCAGTCTCATACAATATAGGTCTGCGCCAGGTCCTGTAATTGTCAGCATTGATCTCAATGGTGTCTCCTTTTCTCGGGACGGGCAGCGGTCCGAAATCACGTATCGTCCAGCCAAGCCTCTTGTTCACCTGCATAGCCTTTAAGACAACGCCCGCATCCAACAAAACCGAATCCGGAGTTTCAGACAAGATCCGCTGGTATTTCGGATCACCTATGTGTCCACCTGTCCGGGGATTAACGTAATAGCCATTCTTTATTCTCACCGTATCTCCCGGCACGGCATAGCAACGCTTCAGATACACATAATTTATCCGGAATGTAATCGTGTCCTTGGACCTCGCATAAGGATAGTTCGCAACCACCAGATCCCCCGCTTTGGCTTTCGAGAAACCTGGCAAACGAAATGACGATAATGTCGGTTTCGTGAAATCATAGTCGGTATAGATCCTCGCCCCCATCTTGAGTTTGTTCACCCACACCCGTTCGCCGCTATGAAGCACCGGTTCCATAGACTCCCCTCTCACTATAAAAGAGTCTCCTATCAGAGCCCTGCCAACCAAATGGAGAAGGACAAGCAACAGCGTGGATGTCAGGATAATAAGAGACAGCCTAATAATCTTCCGAATGTTCATCATAGAATTTTTTCGCCCTATTATGAAGATCACGCATCGACATATTCCTATCATTCACTGGAAGGGACAAAGCCTTCCGCGCATAAGACAATGCCTGCTTTGTGTCTCCCCTCTTTACTTCCATTTCCATCAGCAAAATGTAAGGATACAACCGTGACGGCACCATATTGTGCGAATGAATATAATTACGTTCGGCTTCATCATAATCTCCAAGCGCTTCGAAGTTTTTGCCGATTATGTTGTAGAACATAGGATCCGAGGATATTGACGCACCCTTCATTAAAATCACATTGCTCTCAGAATAACGACATTCCTTATGAAGCGCATAGCCATAATCATAAAGATAACGGAACTTCATTCGGAGCCGCGGGTATAGTTCCGCCAACCTGTCCGCCATACCATCGAAAATCTCAAAGTCCGCGAACCTACGCTCCTCAAGCCATTTGCTCTCAGCCTCTTTTCTGTGTTTGTTTTCCGGCAGCCATACCAACATTGATCCAACTGACAGGCAGACGAGTGCCGGGACCAAAATCAGCCTTCCCTTTTTTCCGACTTTCACACTTACTCCTATCGCCGCTCCTAAGAAGACGCCCAAAAGCAATCGTAACTGCCACACATCCAAAGGATATGAAGCCATCGCGAATGTGCCCCACGCAACGAGCCCAAAGGTCAAGGAAGAATCTGAATGACATAGCATCATCGTTCCGAGAACAATGACAGCCACCGACAACAACAAGCCAAGGATCCCGAACTCCATCCCCATACGAAGATATTCATTGAACGCATATTCGGGGCATCCGGCGATCCTTACCCTCTCTTGGCCACGTTCCTCCGTCTCAAAATATTCCGCCTGCGCATCACCATATGATCCAAGTGCATTACCGTATCCGTGCCCTGTCAATGGTTTGTCGGCTATGGCGCGCAGTTCCATCTCCCAAATGTGGAAACGGCCAAGCGCCGAGTCCTTCTTGAGACAGAACGCTCCTGCACCGATAGCCAGAGACACTGCTACAACAGACAGGGGCAACCATTTATGCGATCTCAAATATGACTTTATCTCCGTTTTAGTCAATGCAAAGACCACCCCCGACACAGCCAACGCGATGAGACCAGCCCGACTCATTGATGCGGGCAGAACTACAATGCCCAAACATCCGGAAACAGATGATAACCAAAATAGTATTCTATCATACAGGTTTACGGAATCACGCCACCTCCACGCGGCCGCAAAAACCACGGCTATGCAGACAGCGAGGAACCCGCCATAAGGACCAGAGTTAGCGAATCCTCCAGTCATAGGGCACATACTGTTATGAGAGACAGCGATCCCAAGCAACTGCATAATCCCAAGCACCGACTCGTAGGCAAGCCATAGCGACAGCGCAGAGACGACTATGCGTTCAGCCACCTCTCGCCGACAGACGAACAAGGCCAATGAGAAGAGAACTGTAGCCAGAAAAACCACAACACTAATTTACCGCCTGAATCAATCCAACTTGAACCGATATACCATCAGAGAGCCATCCTCTTCGCCACCAATGATTTGAGAATAATAGTATGGAGCGATGTAACCGACGACCTTGAACCCTTTCGGAATCTCACTATCAGACATCAGTTTTCCATCCTTATACACCTGAAGTCCATCGTATTCTGAATCCGCTCCTTTCTTATAAGATCTGAAACATACTCCGGTCTCGTCAATATATTCAATCCAGTAATAGTATCCTTTTTTCGTTATGTTTGTCCTATAGGCATTCATCTCGTCCAAAGAACCGAACCGTTCATAGTCTGTGTCCATATTAACTCCTGAGCGTCCGAACGCAAACTTCGGCTTACGGTTGTGATCAAATACATAAACCAATGAATCTGCGGCGAATCCCACGTACATATTATCCTGGTCGTCTATGTCAAACATCACAAAATCCAAAGCCCTGTACTTTGCCCTGTCATCACTGAACATAGATGGCAGCCCTTGAATCTCTGACTTTAACGCTTTCCCCTCAGTCATATTCACAACGCCGATGTGGCAAACCTCCTTCTCATAATCAGGACCAAACATAAAATCCGCATCATCTGTTATCAGGCCTTCATAGAGTTTACCCTTATGGAATCTGGCGATACAGTCTTCCGGTGTTGTGTAGGCAAGGAATTCTGACGGGGCATATTCCTTCTGTTGGTCTTTCACGATAAGGAACCTGTTGACTGCGGTCAAATCTTTTGAGAAGTACTCGAAATCCAGACTTGATCCCGCAATCGCAAGCTCACCATCATCTGACATCGTGCCAATCATATAATGCTTGATTATTGACTCATTCGACGCTCTGCCGTTGCCAAGAGTCCTCTTTATCAGATGTCCCTCCGCATCGAACCTATAAAGCCAGCCATAGAATATGTCAAGACAGCATATTCCTTGACTCTCCTGCGCCCACGAAAAAGACTCTCCGGAATAGCGCACGGAATCCAACTGAAGCTGTTCCAGCCGCACACTATTGTAAGCAGGAGCACCATCACTTACAATCCTGCGCATTGAATCATAAATGTTATCACCGTCGGCGCACGAACCCAACAGCAATGCTAACGTCAATATGGAAGCTGCCGATGGCAGCCTCCATACGCTAAGATTACTTCCTTTCATACAAGAACAAGAATATTAGCAGTTCCCGTCATAATCCCAACAATGGGCATTCTCACCTCCGGCGCAGGTATCTCCGCCGTTTGAGGCTTTGCACCCTCTTCCTAAGAATGAGCCACAGCGGCAAGTAACCACTGCTCCGCCTTCACTACTGGCCAATGCCTCTACCGACTCCGTAAAAATCATCTCAAGGCCAGCGCCTGCCTTCTTTGTGCCAACAACAAATGTCACTGTTGTCGCGGCGATTACTGCCAAAGCAGCAATAATTATGAATTTCTTCATATCTGAAAGATTTAAAACACGTGAGGAAATCCCCCTCACCGGGCAATAATCATTCTACGGTTCCGCTTACATTCACTTTAATCTTATGGTTCGTACCAATCACACTCATAATGACATATTCGGAGTAATCACCTTTTATGTCAGGGCGAGCCGTGATAGTATATTCACACCGACCGCCTGATTTAAGATAAATGCTACGAGGAGTGACATTGATACATTCACACGAGGTCATCATTTCAATAAGTATATCTTTCGAATAATTATTTTTGATTTTGGAATAGATAATCTTAGGGTCACCAACACGCAATCGAGAAAATCTAAAATCGCGTTTTGTCTCCAAAGAATCCATTGGAACACAGCCTGAATCAACAAAGAAAGGCAACCTGATCATATACATTTTCTCCTCTGTATTTGTTTCCAAGACCACGTGTATCAAGTTATCCCTTATCTTATTTCTTGTGTCGATAATAAGATTAAGAGCTATAGTATCGGCCGGAGCTGCGGACATCGCACTAATCTGATAATCCGTGCAAGTACAATCTGGATTAATATCAAAAAGGAACAATGTATCCGAACCGGTGTTTATTATCTCATAACCAACTTTCAAGGTATCTCCTTGGGCAATACGGATATTTGTGACGGTATCAGAAATTATCATTGAAGTCAAAGCCTTTTGTTGTTCATCTGGCAGCAAGGCTTGAGTATTCTTCATCAAGGAGATCGTTGATGATTTGTTCACCATACATAGCAATATGGCAGTCCATAAAACCGCCAACATAGTAACCAATGCCAACAAACACTTTATTACTTTATCTTTCTTCATCAATTCAAGAAATTACGCCAAAATAAACGATCATCTCCATACTGGTCGCTCCGCATCTTCAGCATACGTGAATATTCTATTCTGAACACCTCTTGTAAGCCCTTCAATGAAATACAGCTTATCTGCCGGAATATCATTTATCCGCACATAAACATCTTCCGCATCAAGCACACAATGCGTAGTCCATCCCTTTCCGTTCCACCAAGATACCCGGTAAGTATCTTCTGGGACAATCGCGTTCCCATCACCTCTTCGAATATATGAGATATGATCCAACAAAACGGAACTTCCGGCATCCATTACACCTCGTGGATCGTCACGCCTTGCGGAGAAATATGTCAAGGGATCTCCATCAAGCATATAAGACAAGGAATCAATATCATACCTTAACTTTATTCTTCCACCATCCTTCTCATAGAAATATAGTTCCGCCATATCCGATAAGGACCTCCTATCCGAAACGAAGCGCCAATATCTGTATGCCTTTTTCTGTTTTACGGGGACAATTCCAGAAGTGAGTTCCCAGTCTGGCAAAACACACACTGTGTCAGCCTTTGAAAACATAACATTATCAGAACCCAGCAGCATACCTCCGTGAAGACTTGACTGAGAAAGCATCACGTGCTGGAACATTGGATATTTTCGATATAATTTAAAACTGATCGTCTCGTTTACATCTTTTCCGGCTCCTCCAATATATGAGACATCTCCAAAGCCATCGACAAAGAAAGGATCGCTGATGGGGGTAAGGGTATCACTTGAATATCCGAACGCCATATATGTTATATTCCTTCCCATATTTTTGAAAAAAGCCTTACCAAACCTAACCCGTCCCCACGATACTGGCTTCCATTCAGAATTATCGAACACACATATATAAACATCCTTATTTGAGAGCTTTACGCCATTTCTCAAGTCTATTCTCAAATCCACGGTTTCCTGATAGTCGTGTGTGACATCCTTGAAAAACGGGGAATCATACATTTGAGGGACTCTTCCTGAATTTCTATTCAACAGAGCCAAATAATCCTTGTTTGGCGCATACGTTCTACGAAAGACCTTGGCAAATTTTGCCTGAGCGTAATGAGGATAGTCCGGATTTATTCCAAATGACGTAAACACTGTACTACGTCCTCTTATGTTAGGAAACACATTCCAATAATGGCCATACTTACGATCTGAAAATTGAGGTGTATAATCCATTCCGACAGGGATGCCCTTACTCCTCATAATCAGAATTCCATTATTCATATATTCATCACAAGACGCTCCTGGCAATTTCACAAAAACAGATGGGGAATAAATTGGATACCCGTGACCTGAATGAATCCATTTTTGTTTAGAAATCATCGGAATTAGTTTATTATTAACCCGCGTGATCGCAGCGCGTGGGTTTCCGATAAACTCATCGCATTCATTCAAATGATCAATGAAACCGCGTGCGAAGTCCGATAGGCTGTCACGCCAGTTCATCAACGGTTGATTGTCGGAACAGGTGTAGGGCAGCAGCCATTCGCAAAATTCCTCGAACGTCAAATGCCGGGCCCACTCACCATTCCGCCACTGATCGAACGCAGTCTCGATGTCGTGAATAAGATAGTCTGCCGATATGTAATTTAGGTCGAAATCATAATATATCCGCCCGTCATACTTTTCCTTCAGGGCTTCAAGGAAGTCCAGAATCGAAAGCGATCCATCAGAGGCCGAGAGAGTACGATCCGCCTCGTCCCAATATTCCTCATAGGCACCACGCATTGACTTATGCCCAGGCATATTCCCTATCAAAAAACGGGAGGCGGCTATTTTCTCTTTATCTCCAGTCTTTTCAAAGTATTCCAGAACACGCTCCAACTCGCCACGGTTCTCTCCCGCCATTCGCAGCGCGACATCCACTTGGTCATAAGAGCAAGAGAATGCGACAAGCGTGGCAAAAACAATCAAACATTTAAGCGAGTTGGGCATATTCCTGAATTATTATGAAGATTATTCGTCAGAATCATTATCAGTGAAGAACACGGCATAGTAATTATGACCGTTCTCCGTTGTGATGTCCATTCTGTAGGCGGTATCCGGCTCGACAAGGATTACAATCCTGCCTGAAGCACTGTTCCCGACATAGTTCTGGAGTTCTCCTGTAGTCTGATTCTCAAGCACAACATCCACCGTTCCGAGATTTGACAGGAACGACAATTCAAGATTGTTGGCAAAAGGGTAATAATAGCATTCAATCGGAATCCTTGCAGGGGTACGATTTGTCTTGGTTTTTCCTGTCGTCTGCTCATCTTTCACAATAACTACAACAGGATCATTATCGTTGTTGCAAATATTCGCCAATAACGGACAACAATAGATAGAGATAAGAACAATTGTTAATACTATTCGGTTCATCACTTTGAGATGTTTTTTAACGTTTTGACTTACATTACAAAGTACGGAAGATTCTGGCAAAAGTCAATGAAAAAAAGTTTTGACTTGCACTATTTAATCTTACTAATAATCAAATAGTTACAATATCGTCAAGATTAAGAATCTTAACGATACAACATAAGACCCTATCAGTCAAGAAATTACAAAAGGCCTTTCCTCAAGGCATCAGCGGATATTACTGATAATCAAAAGATTAAAATCTTAACAGAGAACTTCAAGATATAAGTCTCTATTTTCAGAATCCAGCCCTAACAACCGTTCTTTAAGACGGTTACGCTTCGTATAGATTGTTGCGACAGAATACCCTGTGATGTAGGACAACGTTTTGGCATTCAGGCCGAGAATCTGAAAAGAGATAAACCGTCTGTCTCTTTCCGTCATCTTTGGGAAGTCGGTCTTAAGCTTAGTCATTATCCCGTCAAGCCCTTCGTCAATCATCGCTTCAAGTTCGCTTTCGCTGCTATTCTCCAACTCAGCGGCAAGTCCTCTCACCTTCTCATAAACCCGATCCTTATTCCAATTTGTATTTGGCGAGGCCCAATATCCCGAACAAAGCTCGCTCAGTCTGTCCAACTGAGACTTGTAGGCCTTGATATATCTTGAACGTAGATCCTTGATCGCAGCTTCCCTTTCGACAAGTCTCGACTGATTCTCTTCCATCGCATTCAACCTTAAGCGGTAATCCTCCTTAATATTGCGTTCCTGCGAAAGCAAACGATTGATATTGTCGTTGATCTGCGACATATCCTCCATTCTATGCTCCCATTTTATCTTTTTGTGTATAAAGATGAACAACATACACAAAAAGATAATCACTCCTAATAAAACAAAAATCCATTGACGTTGATTCCGTATGCACCTCTCTTGAACCAAAAGTTCTGATTTGGATTGATAGTAGCCGGATTGAGCCAAGGCAACGGATTGATTGACGGCTTCCCAAACTGTAGAGTCACGATCTTTAACAGACTCTTCCAATAGAGTCAATGCCTTTTCATACTCACCACGATGTCGGCTAATACGATAGCACCAAACATCTATCTCATTCAACGGGCAACCTTGCGCCACTAATTGAGAGATTATGTTATCCGCCACCACACTGTTTCCTAACAGATCCATAGCATAGGCATAGGCGCAATAATCATTCGTTGTAGGATTGCCATTAAATTCATCAATCGATTTTCGGAACAACTCCGCACTCAACTCTGGCTCAGGTGAAGGCCTCCATAGACACCCAAGAGCCTTATTCATAAGCATCCTTGCATACAGAGACGAGTCTTGGCAAGGTGATGAAAAGAACTCGGAATAAAGGCTATCTGATCTTTCATAGTCTTGAATAGATCCGTATAAGGAAGCCAGCATTCCGGTGGTCACCCACAATCTTGTCGAATCACCAGCTTTCTTAAACAAAGTCAATGCATCTTTGGCATAATTTAGAGCAACCGAATAGTTCTTGTTCTGACTGTAAAGATCCGAAATCGCAGAAGCTATCAATCCCCTAAAAATCAAATTGTCAGATTCTGAAGAATATTCCATAGAGCTGACATAGCTTGCAATCGCATCCTCCAAATCTCCAGCGATGTGTTGCACGGTCCCAAGATAATAGTACATCTTCATCTTGTCATCCTTGGATCCGTGACGTTCATAATAGTTGACAGCAGGCTGGATTATCCGTAAGTCCGTTGTGTCAATCCAATTCCTGTCCAACGCCATCGTGTACAGCAGCGAGTACCTCGCACGCTGCGCCTTGACCTTAAGGCCCAGCGTGTCAATCGATTCCAACGCAGCCAAAGCGCTGTCAGGCCTTGTCCACATAACGTCCTCGGCGGAGTCCATAATCCGCCCTGCATCCCTATTCCCGCAGGATGAGAACACCATCGCGGCGACCGCCGCCGCAACCAGTCTGATGAATATTCTGAATAGTCTCACGACACAGATAAACGCTCCCTAATGAGCGATTACCGTACAAAAATAATCATTTTTCTCTTGAGAGCTTTCACGCCCTTAAGGGAAATCCAGCAAAGAATCACCACCATTGCAGGCCGCTCCTATGATCGACCGCAAGTCCTCATCCACATCAAATGAGATCCTCTCAGGTCTCTCCTTACGACTTTAGATATTCAATACTGTACTCCCGAATATGGTCTTCCTCATCAACCGTCAATAAGGATCCGGTCTTACTGTCGATGTCATATTTGGTAATATTCGAAGGCAATGGTATTCGGAACAATGGACTGCCATCCCAGGCATAGCCGTGGATTTCCTTTGTCGTCCCACTCGCACGTTCATCGGTGTACATAACAGAGAAGTAACTATCATTCAATGACAAACCTGTATGATAAGTGCATAATTGAGGCGACCGCTTTTCAAGGACACGGATGTCAGGCATAGTCTTTCCATAGCACAATGTGTAACCGCCATCGCCCTCAACAGGATATACCTGAACAAGATTCAACAGACACATCGCCTCAACAATAAGATGACGAGAGCTGTTATAACCAACTGTTCCTGAAAACAAATTAATATTATAGCCATCATTATTGCTTATCTGACAGGAGTTTAACTTGAGCATTGGCTGGCTCATACTTTCTGTTCCTTCGACATTCCGGACATAACGTTCCAAACAAGTGCCATTCTGAACCATTCGCTTCATAAAGCAACGGGATCCGTCCAAAGGCAGCGCCGTGAAGAGTTCCTCCCCGCTTTTAAACTCACGTTCTTTTAAAACAAGATCTTTATTCATAATGGACTCTGAAAGATTCACCTCTACAAGACGGTCAGAATACCGGTCCACAAAACGCATCATATATGAGCCAGATTCGTTATCCAGGCTCAGAGAACTTCCGAATAATGGAAATAACAATTCTTTCGGTCCTCGTCCCTTGGTGAAAAAGTCTCCTTTGCGCTCCAGACAATGGCGATCGTACAAGTGAAGCAACCGGTCCGTCCCCAAAGTCGTGACAATCAACAAAGAGTCGCAATAACGGGCTCCGATAATCCCCATCAAGTCAAGATCTATTTCCCTTGGCTTGAGTCCGGAAAGAGAAATCTCATAGAAATCACTTTCCTCCACTGTGACAACCTTATCCAACGAAGGGCAGTATGAATCACTACAACCAGTGGCCAATAGTAATATGGCCAACATAATAGCATAAATTGATCTCATTTGTTATTATCAAATTACAAGTTTATTTGAGGCATCTTCTTTACGGCTTTCCATCGCCCCAAGCGCTATTCCCACAAATATCGGAAAAATATTTCCACAAATACCGGTTTTTTACATCTTTGCATCCAACCACCAGTACTCATACGCAACGTTCACCAAGCCGCAAGATAGCTGCAAGGCAAAGCCTAAAGCAGATAATACAGCGTTCTTAACAAACTACTTATTAAATAGTTAGAACACCATACGGTAACTTATTTCAGCTTGTACAACACCAAAATCGGATTCGAATCTTCCGTCACATCCGGAACCAATGTCCGCAACTCGTCGTAATAAATCGGGTTGTGCTTACTTGGATAAATAGGATATACCAATTCTTCGTTGGCTGTCACACACAAGAGAGACGAAAAATCCACAAGCAAATCCGAAACATTCAAGTAAGAGAATACCTCAACCGCTGATGTCTTAAGGTCTAAAACACCATAATAGGCGGTGACATATTTATCCTGGACGGTCGACGAAAACCGGAAAAAGCAATACTTGTCAGACAGCCGGATATTATTCAAACCTCCCAAATAAGTGCCTGAACCAACTAAAGTCTCATATTCCTCGCGGGACATATTCATTATTTTTGAATATGGCAATGTCCGCTCTCCGAAATCAAATTCAATGTAAGGACGCACCTCCGTTCCCTCCAATGAATACAGGACGTTAGATAGAGGGAAGTAGAAATATTCCTTCCCGGCCCAAGAGGTGAAGCCTGAAGTCAAAGACACCGGGAAAGGCTCCTTTGTCGGGAAAAAGCCTTTCACAAGGTGATCCATTTCTTCATTGACAAGAATGAGGCTGTTATTGTCCGGATTCTTAAGGTAGGAGTAATAAAGCCAGAAGCCATTCCTTGTCCTTGCGAAGACGTTCGAGCTGAAACCTGTCGCAACCTCTTTCAAGAGCTCGCCGGTCAGGTCATATTCAAGCATTACCTGCTTGACCCTATCCCAAATCCAGACAGTTCCGTTTTCCTTGTCAAAGCACATATCATCAAGTGAGACATATTCCTTTGGACCATTGCCCAGACACCCGATCCTGCGGATAAACTTGCCATCAGTCCCAAACAGCCAGACAGCGCGCATCCGTTTGTCCAGAATCACTATGTGGTTGTCGTCCATCTCAAGTTTGTCAATCTCGCCAACGAGTGCGTCGCCGACAGTCTCAAGGGGAATGACTTTCTCGAGATCAGCAATTTGAGAGGCATCGAAATATTTATCTGATTCCGAGACATCGACTTTAACTACAATTTCAGCAGGAGTCACAGCCTTTTGTCCGCCTTCCCTACAGGATGGTAGCAAAACGGTCAAAAAGAGAATCGCAGATAGTACCTTTAATCCGTTCAGTTTCATATAGTGTAGATTTTGAGCCACAAAATTCGGTAGAAAAGTTGGTTATACAATGAAAAATAGTTTCACTTTTGACAAATAACTTAACCAAAAGTATAAAGCATCGCATTCAGGTGTGCGAATCCGCTCGCACCTGGAGTGCCAACTCTATCACTGTCAATCGCATGCGGTTCCAGGTGCGCGGAGTTTTTCACACCTGGAAGTCTTAGGTGCCAATAGAACACCCTGTAGCGAAGCCACCAACTCTCAGGTGTGCGAATCCGCTCGCACCTGGAGTGCCAACTCTATCACTGTCAATCGCATGCGGTTCCAGGTGCGCGGAGTTTTTCACACCTGGAAGTCTTAGGTGCCAATAGAACACCCTGTAGCGAAGCCACCAACTCTCAGGT
>OGLM01000080.1_pt1 | contig 113823 bp, 110 predicted proteins | sample 1572531 | NCBI WGS metagenome assembly OGLM01 (sample SAMEA2581909, study PRJEB24529) | metagenome | biome: Human gut stool | place: China | collected 2011
GCATCCTGGGGCTGTAGTAGGTCCCAAGGGTTGGGCTGTTCGCCCATTAAAGCGGCACGCGAGCTGGGTTCAGAACGTCGTGAGACAGTTCGGTCCATATCCGGTATGCGCGCAAGAGATTTGAACGGAGTCTTCCTTAGTACGAGAGGACCGGGAAGAGGGAACCTCCAGTGTACGGGTTATTCTGCCAAGAGTAAACGCCCGGTAGCTGTGTTCCAAGCGGATAAGTGCTGAAAGCATATAAGTACGAAGCCCACCGTAAGATGAGATCTCTCATGACACAAGTCAGTAAGTTCCCACGAAGATCACGTGGTTGATAGGTCAGAGATGTAAGTATGGCAACATATTCAGTCGACTGATACTAATAGAACGAGGGCTTTTCCTAAATTCTAGGTTATACTAGAGGTTAGATGAATTGCGCAAGTCGCTTTTAATCTTTATGCAGCTTTCAACGCACAGCGTATTTAAAAGAATTCGCTGGTGTCCAAGAGTGAGGAAACCACCCGTTCCCATCCCGAACACGGTCGTAAAGACTCATTTCAGTGAAAATACTTGGCGGGCCACCGCCTGGGAAGATAACCCGATGCCAGCATCTAATTTTCAAAAGCCTTGAATGAAAAATCATTTGAGGCTTTTTTAATTCCTATTTTAGAGAGTAATAAATAACAAGGAATGAGGGTTTTTGTGAAAAGAAATATATTATTGGTAAAATTATTGATAATTTTAAGCATTCTTGAATTTATAACTTAAAAACTAATACTGCATATTCTTTAAATAAAAAATTATATAAAGCCACTGATAAAAGTATTATTCATATTGCAGATAAAGTGTTGTTTATTGGTGGAAGAAAAAATCTTAAAGAAGTAGATAATATCGTTATTTTCAAATTTTAAATTTATATGTATTAATTTACGTAAATTATAATAGAAAGACGTTTTTTGTTTGTAATAGTTTGTAAAGTTGAATTTAAAAAATCTAAAAGTCAGCTATAATAACTATATTATATGTTATTATGTTATGGGCATTATATTTTTAAGACAAATTTCTATATTTACGTGTTTTTAGTGTGATATACTGATAAAACAATATATAGGAGATATTATAAATGGTTGATATTAATATTAACTTAAATGGTGCAGAAGGTTCGAAGAAGAAAAATAACAACAATGTTCCAAGTTATTTAGAAGGTGATAATTCCGCCAAACAGTCGGGTAGCATTTTTGGTGATTATCAATACAAACCCAAAGAAACAAAAGTTGATTATAGCAAAAAATCATCTCAAAAACAAAACGCTGGTAACAAGCCTATGCAACAAGTCGATGAAAGTTACAAAATGCCTGAAAAAACAGACTTATCTGTAATCGGACAATTAGAAAAACAAAACAAAAAATTGGACAATGCTTTAAGCAAACCTGCTTTTGAAATGACTAAGGCTGAAAAACAAGAAGCTCAAAAATTAAATAAATCGGAGTCAAAAAGAGTTGCATACCAAAAGGAGCAACAAGAACGTCAGGATGCAATAAAACAATATAGACGTTATATTGATTATTACAAAATTGATGTAACAGGTATGTCTGCAGATGAAATTAAAGCAGTAGCACTAGATGCGAAAGAATCGGCTCGTGAAGCTCATCGAAAAAATGCACAATCTGATCCGTTTACTGATTATCAACAAAAAGTTGATGAATTTAACGAAATATTCGATGATGTTGATATTGATAGAGCTATTGATAATTCATTTGATAATTCAATGAATAAAGGTAGTAAATTTAGAAAAACTACTGTATTTGGCGACAAGCCAGGTTACGAAGGTAATATTGGTGGTCAAAACTTCAAGTTATATCGTAGAAAAAATGAAATGCAACTTGGTAATCAATACTTAGGCAAAATTGGTAACAAGCAAGTAAGTGTTGAAGAACGTGAAAGACTAATTAGTGGTGCTGGCAGTTATGCAGGGAAAATTGGTGAAAACGGAATTAGCATTTCATCTAAACCGTCTCCTGTTTCTGACTTCAAGGTTGTATACAGCGGAACTTACAAAGGTAAAAAATTCAGCGTATCTTTGAACAGAAATATGAATGCCGTAGACGGAAAGATTATGACTGGTTCTTATGGCGATCAACAAGTTCAAATTACCTCAGAACAAAATATTGGTGGTAACAGTAAGAGTGTTCAAGGCGATAAAATTCCAAAAGATTTTGCTGATGTAGTTGCATTACTTTTTGTAATTCATAGCGAAAACTAATTATTAATTGATATTTATAAAAGGGCGGAATTTTATTTCCGCCCTTTTTGTTTTTCAGGGTTGTATGTTTAGCAATAATACGATATAATAATTATTATTACAACTGAATTGAGGTGTTTTAGTATGAAAAAATTATTAGCTTTTAGTTTAGCAGAAGTTTTGATTGCGCTTTCAATTGTTGGAATTGTTGGGGCTTTGACTTTGCCAAACGTTAAAAAGACATATATGCAAAAAGAAGCTCACGCAAAAGCTACAAAAGTTCAACATGTTTTAGATACTGCAACTATAGCTTTAGTTAAAGATAAAGGTTCTTTAGATGCTGTTGTTAGAGGTATAAGTGATAAAGAGGATCGTTCTATGGCTTTTTTAGATGCTTATGCAAAGTATATGAAATTTACTAATGTTTGTGGTAAAACAAGTTCTTCTACTGCATGTTTTCCAACAGGTGCATTCGCTGATCCTTTAAATACATCTACTAAAACATCTTATGACGGAAAAACTTGTCAAACTCAACAAGGAGCGCTTGTATGTACAACTGCTCCAGCTTTAAAGCCTTACTTTACTCCTTTATATCCAAATTGTTCACCATGTCGTATGTTAAAGGGTAAAACTAACTGCATGGGAGCTGCAAGATGTGTTGTTACATCATTTCCAGGAAATGATTCCTCAGAGTGCGCTACTGCAATCTTAAATGATGGTACTGCAATTGCTTTTTGTGATGTATCTGATAATAAGCCGAATTGTACACCAAGCACTTCTATAGGCAGAAGAGGTCTTATGGCTTCTGCTTCAATTAGCGCTAATTATTGCCCTTCTGTAGCAGTATATTTTAGTATAAAAGGTGCAAAACAACAAAATACTTTAGCTATGTCTAGAAATGTCTTTTTTGGATATTTAACAGATGAAGGATTTAATGATACATATAAAAGCATTGCATCTATTTCTGTGGGTGCATTCAATGATGATATTATAACAACAGTAGTGGACACAAATTCAGGTCCTGGTCTAGTTGTTGGGTTCTAATTAAGATAGATTAGCTTTTGCTATAAGCAAGTTTTGAAATCCAAGATGAAATCTTCAAATTCATTTTGGATTTCTCTTGTTGTAATATCACTTAAACCTATTGTATAATTTTTATTTTCAGGACTATCTAAACCATTGTGAATTGCTTCAACTTCAATGGAATTAGATTTTTGAGTTAGTTTAAATTCGCTTTCTTGTCTTTTATTTACGAACTTAACTGAAAAACTATCATCAGTTTCTACAAAAGGTGTTTCTGTATTAAATAAAACATCTTTGTATTCTTCAATAAGTTCTTCTATTGCAGGTTTGACAATTTTTTCCACTTTTTTGTGAAAAACTTGTCTAAATAATTTAAAATCTTTAGAACTTGCTTGATGAGATTGTGTGTTATTTTCTAGCCAATTGTCATTTTTTTTTTGAGAACTTTGTACAATGTGTAAAAAGTTTGGTGAGGTTTTAGCTAGTTCTAAGCCTTCTTTCAATATTTGTTCAATTTCGTCATAATCTCTATTTTCTACAGGACAAACAACTGCGCAAATTGCTTCATCTGCGCCAACTGCTTTGTTAATTCTGTTCCATACAACCATTGCACCTTCTAGGTTTGTGTTTTCAAGTAACAAATAAAAAGTATCTTTTGATTTTGTTTGGGCAACTGTATCGGTTGCACGTGTGTTGCTTTTAATTGTATCAATCATATTATCAATACTTGGTTGTAATCTTGAATTTTTGTTAGGTTCAAGAGCAACAAAAACACCGTCAATACCCTTATTTCTTAAATAGTCGATTTCGTTTTGAAAAACTCTATCGCTATATTTTGGTGTATAGAAACCTGTTTTATCATCGAAGGCGTTCAGTTGAGTTAAAAGTTTTTCATATTTTTTATGTTGTTGACGAAGTTCATTTTTTTGTAAACTCCAAATAGTTCTCATCAAGATTTCAGAGTTGCCGTATTGTATTGAAAGAACATCGCTGATACCAATTTTATTAGCAACTTTAATGAAGGTTGGATTATAGCTTTCAACCAACAAAATAATTGGAATAGAAGATATTTCTTTAATTTTTTTGATTAAGTCTAGGCAGAATGGTTCTTCCATTGAGTTTTGGCAATTAATAATAATTGCTTGTGGCTTTTCAGACTCAACTGTTTCCAAGGTATTTTGGTAATTTCTGATTAAAATACTATCAATGTTTCTAAGTTGTACTAATTCAGAGCTTAATAAGCCAATCATTGATTCGTTGTTAGTTACTAAAATAATGTTTGTTCCTGAATACATATTTGCCTCTTCTATGATGATAATTCACTGATTAATATATCTGCTTTTCTTAGTATACTATCTCTTAAAATTGAAGGTTGGTCAAGTTTAAGATTTAGATTTTTTATGTAGTCGTAATTTATATCTCCGTTAAAATTATCTTGAGTTAATTTATCAACAAGATACACCAAAGAGCATTCTTTAGGTACAGATGCTAAGTTTGGCGTATGGTGATATTTTATAACGTTTGTTAGCAAGATAGGAAGTTGCCATTTTTTAGAAAGTTCTGCCCCAACTTCTGCGTGGTCAGTACCGAAGAACATTTTTTCAGTTTCAATTATGTCGCTACCATTTGCGACTAATTCTTTAACCTTGTTACAAATGGTTTTATCTTGCATGTTTAGAATGATTTTTCCGATATCGTGTAAAAAGCCAATAACGAAGGCTTCTTCTGAGTCCATAATGTTTAAGTATTGTGCTATATATTCGCAACCAACAGCTGTTGTGATTGAATGTTTCCAAAGGTCTTTGTTTTCTTCTGAAGAAAACATTGGTTTCATTGCAACCGCAACAATAATGTTTTTTGCTTGATTCATACCTAAAAGTGCTAAGGCTCTTGTTATTGAGGTAATTTGTTGTGCAAATCCATAATATGCGGAATTAACAAGGTTTAAAACCTTTAAACTTAAAGATTGGTCATAGCTGATTATATCTCCTAAATCTTTGATGCTAGAATTAGGATCTTTGACAATATTCAATGCCTGTATAACCACGTTAGGCATAGCAGGTACATTCTTTAAATTATTTATAAGTTTAGTTGTTTCGTTATTCATTTTTATACTTGTAAGTGTTTTTTGATTGATAAGAAGCTACCACCAGCACCAAACGCAATACCCATAACAATTGTTGCTACAATTACGATGTTTCCTGCAAATACAGGTGATGGAATTACAAAGAATTTGTGAATATTATTCAACATATTTTGTACAATATCAATAGGGATTAATGCAATAAGTGCACCGACAAAACCATATAACGCACCTTGCATAATCAACGGAATTCTAATATACCAATTACTTACGCCCATCAGACGCATGATTTCGATTTCATCTTTTCTTGATTGGATTACAAGTTGAATTGTATTATTAATAATCGTTATTGTCAGTATCGCTACAATGATTACAACGATTACTGTTGTAGTGTTTACGACCTTGTTTAAGACTTGAATTTTCTTCGCTAGGTCTTGAGCATAACTCATATCTTCTACAACTGATAGAGCTTTAATCTTGCTAAATACTTCGTTTGTATTTTCTGGTTTGTCAACCTTTACGTGTAATGTATCAGGTAAAGGATTGTCGATATCAGATATATCAAGTTCACGTTTTAAATCAGACCAAGATTTTTCTTTTGGAATAATCTTAACCTTTTCAACGTGGTCGAATTCTTTAATTCTTTCTGCAACAATGTTTGCATCTGCGTTAGATTTTAAATATACAGAAATTTCAAGCACATTACCTAGCTCATGCGCAAATGATGAAACTGAAAGAGTTGTTCTAAGTAAAGCTCCGAACAAAGTTAAAATAGCAGCCATTGTCGTAATGATAGCCAAATTGATTAAACCTGTTCGTTTAATATCGTTAAATATTTCAACAGACATGCGGTAAACAATTCTAATTTCTGTCAACCAGTCTTTTGGAATATGATTTTTAACTTTCTTTTTTAATTTTTGGGCTTTTGAATTATTCATAAGTACCGTCCTGAACATCACGAATAATTTCACCGTTATCAAGCGTAATTACACGTTTTCTAAAGTAATTTACCATGTTTTGGTCGTGAGTTGATACAATAACTGTAATGCCTCTTTGGTTAATTTGGTCAAGAATTTGCATAACTTCCAATGAGTTTTTAGGGTCTAAGTTACCAGTAGGTTCGTCGGCAATCAAAAGAGGTGGACCATTAACGATAGCTCTTGCGATACTAACACGTTGTTGTTCACCACCAGAAAGTTCGCTAGGTCTAGCTTTCATTTTATCAATTAGACCTACAACTTTAAGTGCCCCTGTAACTCTTGCATGAACCTCTTTTGAGCTGATACCCAATGTTCGGATTACATAAGCAACATTATCATATACAGTTTGATTTTGAAGTAATTTGTAATCTTGGAATACGATACCCATGCAACGTCTTAAATTAGGCACTTTTTCTGGAGGTAAGTTTGCGATGTTGATACCACCGATAATTACAGTACCAGAAGAAGGTGTTTCTTCTTTGTAAAGCATTTTTATCAATGTTGATTTACCAGCACCAGACTTACCTACGATGAATACAAATTCACCTGATAAAATATCTAAGTCTACGCTTTTTAGGGCGTATTTGTTTTTATATTTTTTTGTTACCGAGCGTAACTGTATCATGTTATTTTAATTCCATTAATTTTGTAATATCTTCTGCCAATTCAGTAGAGTTCAAACGATAGTATTTCATCAAATTGTCGAAGTCACCAGATTGACCGAAAGTATCTTGAACGCCTAATCTGTGGACTGGTACAGGGTGAGATTCAGAAAGAACTTCACATACTGCTGAGCCAACACCACCAATTACAGAGTGGTTTTCAACTGTGATTACAAACCCTGTTTTCTTAGCTGATTCAATAACTGTTGTTTTGTCCATTGGTTTAACCATTGGCATGTGAACGATTTCTACATCAATGCCTTGTTTTGCAAGTATTTCTGATGCTTCAATAACTTCTGCTGTAGTTTCACCGTTAGTAACGATAGTTACATCTTTACCTTCTTTTAATACAACAGCTTTTGTCATATCAAATTTGTGACCTTCTTCAAATACATCAGGTACATTTGAACGAGGAACACGAATGTAAACAGGTCCAAAGTGATTAACTGCATATTTTACAGCCGCATTCATTTCAGCGCAATCAGAAGGAACTAAAACTTGCATTCCTGGGATACCACGCATTAAAGAAACATCTTCTAATGATTGGTGAGTAGCGCCGTCTTCGCCAACAGTAATACCGCCGTGAGTACCAACAACTTTAACGTTGAAACCAGCGTAGCAAATACCGTTTCTAACTTGGTCATAGTTTCTGCCTGTTGCAAACACTGCAAAGCTAGAAATAAATGGAATTTTACCAACTGTTGCTAAGCCAACTGCTGTTGTTGTCATATCTGCTTCTGCAATACCGCAATCGAACCATCTGTCTGGAAATTCTTTTGCGAAGATTGCTGTTTGAGTTGAACCTGCTAAATCTGAGTCAAGAACAACTACGTTTTTATTTTCTCTACCTACTTCAGCTAATGCTTTACCATAGGCTACACGGATTGATTTACGTTCTTTTTTGTTTACTGTCAACATTCATTTTCTCCTTATATCTTCCTTTAGATATATTATATCACAAACAAATAAAATGAGGCTTAAAATTTGTTAACATGATTTACATAAAAGGGCAATTTCATGCAAAATCATAACTTTATTAATATATCAACTCACAACATAGGAATTTTTATACTTAAATGACAAGTATCAACAACTTTTTTAAGCCACAAATAGCTAATACAAAAGCTGGCGAAACTCAATTAAGCGTATTTTACACAAATGATATGCACGGTGACATCAACCGTCTATCAAAATTGAAATCAGCAAAAGATTCTTTTGAAAAGTCTAACAAAGATAATTCAACATTAGCTTTAACTGCTGGGGATTGTTTCTATGGTAAAGATAAACAACGAATCGGACTTATTTCAAAAGTAATGAATATGATGAAGTTTGATGCGCTAACTTTAGGTAATCACGAATTTACTCCAGGGTCTAAAGGCTTGGCTGAAAACTTGAAAAATATTGATGCAAAAGCTGTTTCTGCAAACTTAGAAATTGGTGAAGATTGTCCATTAAAAGATAGAATTGCAGATAAAAAATTAGTTAAATCGGCTGTATTTATGAAAGGTGGACATAAATTTGCAGTAATTGGTGCTTCTCCATTTGATGCTGAAGTTGGCATTACAGAAGATGCAAAAGCTGGCGTTAGGGTTAAAGATATTGATAAAACAATCAAAGCTATTAACGAAGAAGCTAAAAACTTGGAAAAACAAGGTATTAATAAAATTATCTTGTTGTCTCACTTAGGTTATGGCGAGCATGCTGACCTTAAAGTTGCAAGAGAAACAGAAGGTATCGACATTATTGTTGGTGGTCACTCTCACGCAACAATTGAAGGTGCTCAATCAGAAGATAAAGGTGGTACTCATAAATTAAATTTAGTTAAATCAAAAAGAGGCGAACCTGTTATTATTACTCAAGCAAGCAAATTGAATGAGAAAGTTGGCTTCTTAGACGTTGTTTTTGATAAGAATGGTGTTATCAAAACTGACTCAATCAAAAATCAATTAGCAAATGTTGCAGATTTTGCAGAAGATAAAAAAGTAAACAACTTAATGGTTGAAACTTTAGGCGAAAAACAACACTTAGCAAATGTTACAAATGGTTATGATCCAGAATGTGAATTTGAAGAAAGATACAGAGAAAACCCTGTTCACAATATGTTAGCTGATGCTGTATTAGAAAAAGGCAAAGCACAAGGCGTTCAAGGTGTATTATTTGCAACAAATACAGTTAAAGGTGGCGCTAATAACGAAATTTCTAATTACAATTTGAAATATGAAATGTTACCATACAACAGCTCTTATGTAGCAGCAGAAATGACTGAAAAAGATGTTGTGGATTTATTAAATGCTACATCAGCAAAAGTTTTTGGCGAAGTTGATCCACCATTATTAAGAACTGCTGGCATGAAATACACAATCGACCAAGCTGGTAGCAAAACTCCTTTAACAAAATTAGAATTAACAGATGAAAAAGGCAATGTTACAGCTACAATTGATACAAAAAATCCAAGCACTGACAAAAAAGTAAAAGTTGCATTTGACTCATACTTATTCTGTGCAGATTATTCAAAACCAATTTTAGATAAATACAAAGCAACTTCTGAAAAAGTTGGTGAACAACAAGAAATCTTCACTGATTACTTAACTAAAAGAGGTACAGTTGATTTCTCAATGCCAAAAGATAACAGAATTACTATTAAATACAATGATTTAGCTACATATTGTCCACAATACTCAATGGACGATAAAGTTAAAACAATGCAAAAACAAGCATAATAAAGATTATAAAAAGGCGGCGACGCAACTGCGTTGCCGCCTTTTTATTTTGTAATTGACTGAAAAAAAAATAAATGCTAAAATACCGATAAATTAAAGAGGTGCGATATGAAATTAAACACAATTTATAGTAAATTGAAAGCATTTACACTAGCAGAGGTTTTGTTGGTTGTAGCGATTATCGGTATAACGGCTGCTATTGCCTTGCCAAACTTGTCACAAAATGTAGATGAAGACAAATATATAATGTTGACAAAAACAACTTATAATGAACTTGATTCGGGTTTTGCTAGAATGTTGGCAAACAAATCTTTAGAGGAAATATACACTGATGCAGGTGCAACAACAAGCGCCGCTAAAGCAAAAGCTATTGTTGACGAGTTATCAAAATACGTAAAAATGGGTACAAATTGTGGAAATGAGATTACTAAATGCCATAACTCATCTAAAAAATATGTTGAATATGATGGTAGTTCAATTGAGGATAAAACATTCGGAAAATCATTCCCTGATGCTGCTGCCGCATTTACATTACCTTCTGGAGCGGTGGCTATTATATATACAGGTGATGGATTTAATGTTTACTTTGATGTAGATGGTGTAAAAGGTCCATCTAAAAAAGGTGTAGATATATTTAATGCCAAAATAGTTGATGACGGGTTAGATGTGGCAACCATTAGTGGAGAAAATCTGAGTCCTGATTATTCGGCTTTAAGTTGGGTATTATCTATCGGCAATATGGATTACTTGCACTGTAACGATTTGAATTGGTCAACAAAACATCAATGTGATTAAATGACGTTATATTTTGTGTTTACAAATGTTTAAATAAGCGCAATATTTTCTCTTTTTATGTTTTAAACATAGTATAAAGGTGTGTGTATAAGGTATTATTGTAATGAAATCAATTAATCCGAATGCTCCTTTGAATGTGTTTAAACCGCAAGGTGTAAAAAATCCTAAAGAAGCTGAATTAGGTATCTTTTACACAAACGATATGCACGGTGATGTAAATCATTTAGCTAAATTTAAAACAGCGCATGACACATTCAAACTAGAGAATAAAACAACTCCGAGTATGACTTTAGCTGCGGGGGATTGTTTGTTTGGTGCAGATAAGCAACGTAATTCGTTAATGGTTAAGTTGTTTAATATGATGCATTTGGATGCATTGTCTCTGGGTAATCACGAATTTGCTGGCGGTTCAAAACCTCTTGCTGACTCTTTAAAGAGTGCTGATTTCAAAACTGTAAATTGTAATTTGAAAATTGATGATGATAGCCCTTTAAAGGAAAGACTTAAGGACAAAAAAATCGTTAGATCTGCCGTCTTTATGAAGGGTGGACACAAATTTGCTGTAATTGGTACTGCTCCTGTAAATTCTTATATTGGTAAAACAGAAAATAATGTTAAACCATTGAATCTTGATGATACAATCAAAGAAATTAATAAAGAAACAAAAGAGCTTGAAAAACAAGGTATAAACAAGATTATTTTATGCTCTCATTTAGGTTACGGAGAACAAGGTGACTTAAAAGTTGCACGTGAAACAGAAGGTGTTGATATTATTGTAGGTGGTCATACTCACACCACAATAGAAGGTGTAAACACAAAAGATAAAGGTGGAACTCATAAACTTAACTTGTTGATGTCAAAACGAAATGAACCTGTAATTATTACTCAAGCGGCAGGTCTAAACAAATATGCAGGTTATTTGAATGTAGTTTTTGACGAAAAAGGCGTATTAAAAACTGACAAAATTAAAAATAATTTGTACGATTTGAATATATTTGAAGATTCAAAAATTGCGCAAAATTTAATGGATAAAGAATTAGGCAAAAAAGTTGTTTTAGCAAAAACTACAACTGACTACACACCTGCTAATACTTACGAAGAACGTTTTAAAGAAAATCCATTATCAAATTTATTTGCTGATGCTGTTAAAGAACAAACAGGAGCTGATGTAGTTTTATTCAACGCTGCAACAGTTAGAGGCGGTGTGAATGGTGCAATTACAAATTATGATGTAAAATTCTCAATGTTACCTTTTAATACTAACATGCAAGAAGTTAAAATGAACGAAAAAGATTTAGTAGATGTTCTGAATGCAATGTCCGGTACGATTTTGACTACAAACAAAGACCCTCAAGTGCTAAGAACAGCCGGCATGAAGTACACTGTTCATAACGACGTAGAGTTTGCAAAATCAGGCAATAAAAACGCTTTAATTGATATGCAAATTGGTGACAAAAAAGTTGATGTAGAAAATCCAAGGCGAGACAAAAAATTTAAAGTCATTGTATCAAATTATTTATTTAATCATGATTTAACAAAAAATATTTTAAGCAAATACAAAAAAAATGCTAAATCTGTAGGTCATGAACAAGATTTGTTTACTAATTATTTGAAATTACACAAAAATATTGATTTAAAACAACCAACAGAAAAACGTGCAAACTTCACTCATGAATATGCCTCTCGTGATGAATTAAACGCAGCAAGAAAAGAAGTTTTAGGCGATGAGGCAGAATCTATTTAATGTTTGTTTTTTCATGTTAATAAATGTAACAAAAATGAACATGTCTGAAATTCGCCTCTTAAAAAAAACTTTATTATAAATGTAGAGGTCAATGTAATTCCAACGGAGAGTGATAGAACTATGCAAAATCCAAATACACATTTCGGTGAATTAATTAAAGCCAATAAAGATGATTTTTTCTATCTAAATAAAAAAGATAGAAGAATGAGATTTAACAATGCAAAAGACCCAATCTACTTTGCATTTGATTTCATTGAAAATCGTCCATTGGGTGATTTGGCAAAAGATTTTGTTAAAGACTCTTTGTTTGAAATTACAAACTTCGTTTCAAAAGTTGTAAGATAAGATACAGTAAGACTTAGAAAAAGATTTACCCAAAAAAGGTGCGACCGTAAACGGTCGCACCTTTTTTTGATATAAATCAGTGTAATAGAATTTAAACAATACTCTGAACATATTGCAAATACTGAAAAGGCAATTTTTTAATATAAAAATACTTTATATACATGTAAGCAAAACACAATGAGGTATTAATAGACAAAAAGATTTTAAATTAATTCCAAAAGGATAGAAGGTAAAAGGAAAAGTGTAGTAGTTTTATTAATTAACAGACGCGGTGGAACAAAAGTTTCACCTTTTTTTTACTTTATTTTACCTATTTCTTTTGTATTTTTGCAATTGCCTCTTGGTGGTCTTTTATCGCTTGTTCAAGATTTAATAACGAGCGGAAGTGTAAGTATCTATCTAATTCAAAGAAGAAATGTTCTTCGTCACCAAGCATAGTTGATGGAATATGAATTTTATTGCCTATAGAAGTATCATAAATATAAACCATAGGTAGCTCAGTAACGTTATCTTGAACAAGTGTATAATTTCTTGGATCGTTACCTTCTAATGCTACGAAATTGTACTTATCTTTATATTTTTTAGAGGCTTTGTTGAAAAGAGGTAAAAATCTTACGCACAAACCACATCTTTGAGTGTGAATTAAAAGTAGAGTTGGTTTTGCAGGATCGAATTTTTTACTCTTGTCATCAAATTGGATTGAAATATTTGTTTCGTTAATATAATGGTTTCTAACTCTGTGTTCATAAACAGCTTCTGAAACTAAAACGCCTACCATAATTAATACGATTATGCTTAAAATTATAGAATTTATTATTAATAAAGTTTTCTTTTCCATAAAAAATACCCCTTTGCGAAGATGTTATCACAAAGAAGTATTTTTTTAAAGTTGTATTAACTTTGATTAAAGAATTGCGCCCTTTGGTACTACAGTAACGCCATTTGGTGATACATAGAAACCTTTTTGTTCATCAATTTCTCTGTCAAAGCCGATTTTTGTATATGGTGGAACTTGAACATTTTTATCAATAATTGCACGACGGATTTCACAATGTCTACCAATATTAACATTTTCCATCAAGATACTTTCTGTTACTGAAGAATAAGAGTTAATTCTTACCTTTGGCGCAAGTACACATCTTGATAAGCCACCGCCTGAAATGATACAGCCTTCTGAAACCATTGAATTTGTTGCTTTACCAACTCTGTCACCTTCTTGCCAAATGAATTTAGCAGGTGGATAGTTATAGTTGAAGGTTCTTAATGGCCATTCTTTAGCATATAAGTTCAATTCAGGGCATGAATCTAACAAGTCCATGTTAGCTTGCCAATATGCATCAACGTTTCCTACATCTTTCCAATAGCCACGTTCTGCATCTGACATTCCAGGGAATGAATTTTCTTTAAAATTATAAACATAAACTGGTTGACCTTCGTTTAACATCATTGGAATTACGTTTTTACCGAAGTCATGACTTGAGTCTTCAATTTTGTTATCTCTATATAATGCATCTAATAAAATATCTTTACCAAAAATGTAGTTACCCATTGAAGCTAAGCACATATTAGGATTTCCTGGAATTGATTTTGGTTTTGTTTTTGGTTTTTCAACGAAGTTTGTTAATTTCCAATTGTCATCAACTTCCATGATACCGAACTCTGACGCTTCTTCAATCGGAATTGGAATAGCTGCAATTGTTAAGGCAGCGTTTCTTTGTTTGTGGAAGTCTAACATTTGTGAAACGTCCATTTTATAAATGTGGTCGCCACCAAATACGCAAACATAAGTAGGGTCTGCGTCAACGATGTGTAATACGTTTTGGAATACAGCATCAGCTGTTCCTCTATACCAATCACTACCTGTTCTCATTTGAGCAGGAACTAAATCAACATATTGATCCAAGAATGGTGATAAGGCATAACCTCGTGAAATATGTTGGTTTAGTGAGTCTGATTTGTATTGTGTTAAAACCTTAATTTTGTAAAAACCTGAGTTAATAAAATTGTTCAATACGAAGTCGATAATTCTGTAACGACCTCCAAATGGAACGGCTGGTTTCGCACGGTCTTTTGTTAACGGATAAAGCCTTTTACCTTCACCGCCTGCTAAAATCATAACTAATGCGTCATCAATTGACATTTTGTACCTCACTACTTACTTATACAATACATTTACAATTATAATACGAACAATTTAATCACAATCATACAAACTACCGAGAAAATATTAATTGCTAGTATGTAACAAAATATTTACATGAATTACCCAATTTGGCTAAGTCCATTTGACTTAGAATATTGTTCATGTTATTAATTGTGTGGGGTAAATGTATATTTTTTTTAAGTCTTGCAAATTTGTGAGACTTTTTATTTTGCTTTTTTAGAATTTAATCTTACCCGAACGAATGTTTTATTGGCTGATGTTTTTGTTTTATCTTAGCGTTTAAATGTGTCTGTATTCAAAGATAAGGAGATAGAAATGTTTTACAATCCATTTTCAGTAGAAAAAAATATTCATTTAGACGGCAAAAAGTTTAATAAAAGAATTATGATGGAAAACGGGGAAAGTAGTTTAACTCTGGTTGCCATTGAAAAAGAAGGGCTTATAGACACGCATACATCAAAAGAAGATGCCGCAGTATACGTTTTAGATGGTGAAATTGAATTACATTTTGATGCGCAAAAATTTACAGTCAAAAAAGGCGAAATGCTTATCTTCAAAAAAGATACTCAACATAAAGTTTTGGGGATTAAAAATAGTAAATTCATTTTAATTAAAATATAATTTGTAGATTTTTGAGGCGCAGCCGAATGGCTGCGCCTCTTTTTTAATATGTTAATGGGATTTTTGAATCAATTATCTTATTTTTAATTTTTATATTAGGTAAATATTGACTTAAAAATAGTGTTAATTGGTTCTTGTTGACTCTTGTAGTTGGACCTAAAACGATTTCTGAAACAACATCATCTGAAAAATTGTATTCAAAGTAAGAAATAATTTCAGAGTTTTTTGTTCTAAATTTTAGGTCTAAATGTTGCTCTATTTCAACATTTTCTTTATATAAGTTTTTTAACAAGTAGCGGTAGCAAGGAAAATAGCAAATTCTATATTCTTTTTCTTCTGAAAATGTGCTATTCTTTGTAAATGCTGATAAAATTTTTATAAATTGGCAAATGTACTCAACGATGGGCTTTCGTTCAATATATTTGTCAGTTAAATATGGAATGGTTTCTAACATTTTCTTCAAAATTGAATAAATTGTTTTTGTTTTATAACAAACTTCATCAATAATGATGTTAGATGCAGGGTCACCGTTTCCCAATAAATCTTTGTGTGGAATTTTAGATAGGTCTAAGCCGATTGCAACGCCTTTTCCGTTGTCTCCGTAGGCTCTCCATTGGCTCAATAAGTCTTTGTTTTTAGAAAGGCTTATAATGTAAGGATAATCAACATTATTTTTGCAAGATTTTTCAATTTCGTTTAAAATGCTTTTTTTATAATTATCTTGATAATTAACATCTTCTATTACTTGCTTTAAAATGTCTAAAATATAAACGCACTCTAATTTATCATTCATTGTGCGTGAATGAGACAACCAAAGAGTCTTGTTTTCAATAATTTGCATGAAGGTATCAACTGAACAATAGTGATATCCCAGTTTTTTTGATGCAGATTTAACCATACTTATATTGTACAATATTTTTATTAAGATTTAAACCCTTTTTAGATGAAATTTTATATAAATAAGGCGGTTTTTGCTATGCAAAAACCGCCACCGTTTGATTTAAGAATGAAACTAGATTCCCATGAATTTAGCGATAAAAAACATCGCAACTCCAATTAAGATAAGAAATATCATAGAGCTGATAACGCCTGTTCCGTGTGATTCATTGTAGTGGTGTTGAGTGTTGTTATTGTTTTGTTCTGTCATTTTTATTCTCCTTAAATTTTGTAATACTAAAAATAGGCAAAGAAAAATCTTTGTCATCAAATTGTGTTATTTTAGTTTACGATTTAAGGGGCATGCGGTGAATATTCGCTTAAAAATAAGCGTTTTATTGTTATTTCTTCACCAAAGTTAAAACCTAATATTTTATTTTGAGGTTCATTTATATAAAAAATATTGCTTGCTGTGAAAAAGTTGGAGTTGCCTAAATCAACCTTTTTGCGTTGTGATAATTGAGATAATTCACTATTTGAATTTGCAACAATAAATGTGTGCGATTCTTTTTCTGTATCAAAAATTGTTTGAGCATGTGTTATTTCTGTATTTGTATTAGAAATAACTTTGTCTGAAAAATCGCTTGCAAAAACGGTTTGCGAGAAACAAACGAGTGATAATACTATAAATGATACGTATCTTGCAAACTTCATAGCTTAATTATAATTGTTAAAATTTTATATTGCAATAGCTTTTAGTGATATAATTTTTATGAAATGTTGATAGAGATTTTAAATAATATAACAAATTTTAATGAAGCAAGTGTTGCTCTAATTCAAAATGGTTTAAAATATTTGCATTTGCCAGAAGTTTTTTTAGAGCCTGTAGCGGAAAGTATAATTTTAATTCCGTTTTTGTTTGTAATATTTGTTTTTATTGAAATTTTTGAAAATTATTTTTCAGAAAGAATTGAAAATTTTTCAAAATACTCTGCTAAATATGGAGCCGTAATTGGTGCATTATTGGCATCAATTCCTCAATGCGGATTTTCTGTAATTGCAACGATGCTTTATGTAGAAAGATTTATTACGCTAGGAACGCTAATTGCAGTCTATTTAGCAACAAGTGATGAAGCGATTCCTGTATTGTTGATGTATCCAGATAAATTTTCTGTAATTTTACCTGTTATTGCTATAAAAGTCGGCATTGCAATTCTTGTTGGGCACTCTATTGATTTGATAATCAAACCAGAATTGAAAAAAGCTCCTGATAAGATAGAAATTAATGAAACAGGGTGTTGTCATAATAAAATTCAATCACATGTTCAAAACTTGTTAATTCATCCATTAAAGCACACCTTTAACATCTTTTTATTCATTCTATTGATAAATTGTGTTTTAGGCTACTCCTTAACGATGGCATCAGGTGGAATTATGGCTCTATTTACATCAAATAGTTACTTGCAAATTATAATTTCTTCTGTTGTGGGGCTAATTCCAAATTGCGCAATTTCGGTTTTAATTGTAATGTTGTATATTAAATCTGCTTTGTCTTTTGGAGCTTTAATTTCTGGCTTATCTACAAATGCCGGTTTAGGGCTTTTAATTTTGCTAAAAAACAATGAGTCTATAAAAGACTCATTGCGTATAATTTCTATTTTGTTGGTAACTTCAATAATTACGGGTTCTGTAATTCAATTGTTGCATTTTACCATTTAGTTTTGTCTAAAAATAATTTGATTGCCTCTTTGAAATTTTTCGGAGTATCAAGAGATTGTTCGGTTGTCTCATAAGTTGGTCTTACGGGTTTCCCTTTTAGAATAAATCTTTTGTACGAAATTAAAATAATAAAGATTACGATTGAAGAAATCACAACCCAAATCATCGCAAGAATGAATTTGAATACCATACTAGCAAAGCTTTTTTTAGGCTTTGTTTGAGTTTGTTGCACTTGCGGTTGTATGGCTGTTGTATTCGCAACTTGAGCTTCTGGTGTGGCATTTGAATAAGCTAAATCTCCACGAGGTGCAAGAGGTTCTTCCTGTGCTCTTGCTTGGACTTGGATATCGCCTGTTGCTGGAGAAGAAGATACTTGTTCCCTTGCAACATTAATCATGTCATCATAAGAGGCAGAAACGGGAATTTGGCTTGTTGGTGCAGAAACCGCAAGCAGTTGAACCGTTAAAATACAAGTGATTGATAATATCAAATTTTTAATATTATTCTTCTTCAACTTTTTCCTCACTTGTTTTCTTAGAACGAGTTTGACGTTTTGTTTTTGCCCCACCTCTATTTGGTCGTCTTGTTCTTTTAGGTTTTTCTTCAACTGGAGCTTCCGCTTGAACTTCAACTTCAGCCTTAGTTTCTTGAATAGGTGTAGGTTCTTCAATTACAGGCTTAATTTCATCTTCTGCGGTAATCATTGTTTGTGCAGTTTTTACTTCAGAATTTTCGTTAAGTTGTTTTTTGTTGAAATTACGTTTAGTGCTTTTAGTTTTTTTGTTGTCGTTACGTTTTTTAGTTTCTTCTTGAGCCGTAACTGACGGATTTTCATTTGTCATTTCAATCGGTTGAGCCTGTTCCATTTCTTGTTGTTGTGGTTGAGGTTGTTGATTGTTATTGTTGTTTTGTTTATTTTTATTGTTGTTATTTTTCTTGAATCCGCTGATAGGAAGTTTCATTTTTGCCGCTTTTGCTCTGTATTCACCTTCTGCGGTTGGTGATGCAAATTTGAAATCTTCTACGATAAAGCCTTCACCGTGACAGTGTGGACATTTTTTAGCGAAAACTTCTGAAATAGCTTGACCTTGTCTGTGACGAGTCATTTCAACAAGACCTAAGTCAGAAAGTTGACCAACTTGAGGTTTTGCTTTATCGTCCTCAATTGCAAGTTCTAATTCTTCCATAATAGCTAATTTGTCTACACGAGAAGTCATATCAATAAAGTCAATGATAATCATTCCGCCGATGTTGCGTAAACGTAATTGACGTGCAATTTCGTGAACTGCTTCAATATTTGTTTTTAAGATAGTTTCATCTTGAGTTGCAGAGCTTACAAACTTACCAGAGTTTACGTCGATAACAGTAAGAGCTTCTGTTTGTTGAATGAATAAGTAACCGCCTGACGGCATATTAACCTTCATATTTAATGCGGCTTTGATTTCCTTGTGTACATTAGTTGCAATCAATAAAGGCTCATTGCCTTTGTATAATGTGACGTTGATATTTTTGTTCATGTGCCAATTTTGAAGTAGAGTTTGAACTCTATTCAAGGCAAATGCTGTATCTACAATAATTTCATTTACATCTTCTGAACAAGCCTCACGAATAACTCTGTATAGCAAATCTTGGTCACGATAGATTAGACTTGGTGGTGTTAGAGATTCAGCGGCTGTAACAATATTGTTCCATTTTTCTAAAAGAATTTCTAAATCTTCTTGAATGTCAGCTTCTGATTGACCTTCCGCTTCTGTTCTGATGATAACACCTACGCCAACGGGTTTTAACAAGCTAACGATAGATTTCAATCTTGCACGTTCTTTTGAGGATTCAATCTTACGGCTAACATTAATTCCTGGTTCAGATGGCATTAATACTAAAAATCTACCTGGAAGACTGATTTCAGTTGTAACTCTAGGTCCTTTATGTCCTGTTGGTTCTTTAACTACTTGAACAACAAGTTTTTGGTTTGGTGATAATTTATCTTTCAATGCACCTTTACCCATAATATCTTGTGCGTGTAAGAAACCCATTTTATCTACACCAACATCAACAAAGGCTGCGTCAATACTTGGTAAAATATTTTGTACTGTTGCTAGGTAAACGTCACCTAACAAAACTTCACCACGATTGATGTATAGGTCTAAAACTTTGTCGCCTTCCATTAAAGCGCCAATATTATCACGTTCAGCGATAACAATTTTTTTTGCAGAGTTTTGTTCTTTTTGTGCAAAATTCTTTTTGTCTTTCATTTAAAATTCCTTTTCTTTTTATAACTCCATCAAGTTTTCGTCGAAGAATCTTAACCGTTTAATGTCAAAAACTGTACCGTCAGATATTAATTTCATTAGGTCATCAACCCTAACTGCTGGTATTTCACTACCTTGACCAGCTTTTAATATGATGTACAGGTTGCCATTTCCAAACCGATAAGATTGAATTGACGGTTTTATATTTGAAGTTTTTAGTAAACCTTTTTTGTTTTTCTTCGTCAATAAAATTTCTTCTGAAGATAAAACTTGATTACAATTTAACATAAACTTGTCTAAATTACAATCATCTTTTTTGATAAGTGAAACTTGATATTCAGCCCATTGTGCGGTGTGATCAATGGCTTTTTCGCCAACCTTAAGAGGTCTAATGCTTACAATCTTACAACCTTCTGGAAGAGTTTTTTCTAATGCTTCTTTAAATTCCTCGCAAGAAATGTTGTCTAACAAATCTACATCAACAAGTTCAGCATCGCTTTCTAAAAATAGAGGTAATGCTATACCCATAGAAACCTTAGGTGTAGGGTTAAAACCTTGTGTAAATGCGACATTAAGCCCTGAGCGCAAAATTGATTTTAAGAAAGTATTTTGCCAATCAAGATGAGAAAAATATCTCAAAATACCTAATTTTGTGACCTTTAAGCGATATTTATAAGTTGTAATTGTTGGCGCAGTTCTTGGGTCATAGTGAATTTGTTCTGGTTGTACATAATTTTTTGCAACAAATTTTTTGTCTAAGACCTTGTGTTCGCCTAAATTTGGACAAACTCCACATTGAACGCATTTGTGCTCACAGGTTGGTTGAATTTCAGTTGAATTAGTTTGTACAAAAGCCTTGTTGTATTCATCAATCAGCCATTGTTTGTTAATGCCGATGTTAATAAAATCCCAAGGTAGCTCAATGTCTCTTGGAAATTCTTTCATTGCTAAATTTTTTATATCAATGCCACATTCTTCCGCTGTTTCAGACCAAGTTTCTTTGCTGAAATATTCTCCCCAAGCATCTAAGTAGCAACCCTTTTTATAAAGTTGTTCAATGTAATCACAAAGGCTATCATCGCCACGAGTTAAAACAGCTTCAATTTGAGAAACAAAACGCTCGTGATAGTTTAGTTTTAAGCCTTTTATGTGTTTTGTTTTTTCTTTTAAATAATGAATATGTTCCATTACCTCGTCTAAATCCATTTGTGGACAGAATTGGAATGGTGTAAATGGTTTTGGTACAAAAATTGACAAGGTACAAGTCAAGTCTAGCCCGTGTTTAAGGTCTTTTTCTCGTTTTAGAGCACGAACTTTGTATTTGATGGTGTCCATTAAACGAGCCATTTCGTCTAAATCTTCATACGTTTCAGAAGGTAAGCCAACGATAAAGTAGAATTTAATTCTGCTCCAGCCGTTTTCATAAAGTTGCATAACCGCACTAATAATTTGTTCTTCTGAAATATTCTTTTTGATAACATTTCTAAGCCTTTGGCTACCCGCTTCAGGCGCTAAAGTCATTGTTGATTTACGAACAGATTGAGTAAGCTCTGCTAATTCTAATCTGAAGTGGTCAATGCGTTGACTAGGCAGTGATACACCGATTTTCTTTTTGTTGAACTCACAACTCAATTCCTTGATTACTTCTGTAATGTTAGAATAGTCATTAGAAGATAATGAAAGTAGTGAATATTCATCATAACCAGTATTATGAACCAACTCTTTTGTAAGTTTTATAATTTCTTCAGCGGGTCTTTCTCTAACTGGTAAAGTTACGTGTCCAGGTTGACAGAAACGGCACATTCTTCCACAACCTCTACGAATTTCAACAATAGCTCTATCGTGAATAGATGCTGAAAATGCAATAGGGTGTTTTGTTAGAGCTGTGTCATAAGTTAATGGTTCAACCCTTTTTTCAACGGTTCCACCAACTGATTTTGACCAACAACCTTTTAACTTACATAATTCGTTGATACGTTCTTGTCTTGTTAAATCTTTTGTGCGTTCAATACATTCGCAAATTTCAACGGTAAGTTGTTCTCCATCTCCAATTGAAAATACGTCGATAAAATCAGACATTGGAAGTGGGTTAAAAGTGCAAGGACCACCAGCAATCACTATAGGTTCATCTTCTTTTCTATCTTTGTTTCTTATAGAAATACCACCCATTTCAAGCATTTTTAAAACTGTTGGATAAGATAATTCGTATTGAAGTGAAAAACCAACAATATCAAAGTCTTTTAACGGGCGTTTGCTTTCTACCGCATACAGTGGATGTGGGTGAAAATCAGGTTCAGGAGCATAAACTCTGTCCGCCATAAAGCCTTCTTGCTTGTTGATTTGATTGTATAAAATTCTTGCGCCTAAATTACTGATGCCAATTTCATATTTGTCAGGAAAGCACATTGCGAAGTGAACATTTGCCTTGTCAAAATCTTTGTTTGCAGAAAAAATCTCACCGCCAACGTATTGGTAGGGTTTTGAGCATTTGTTTAATTCTTCGTGGTATTCTTCAAAAAATTGCACTTTAAGCTAAACCTTCTGGAAAATATTTGTCAATTTCAATAATAGTGCCATTTAGTTTGTTATTGTTAAATTTTTCCATAAACTTGAAAAGTTCGTCGTTTTTAACATCATAGTTGTACATCCAAACTTCGCCATTAACTTCTCTCATTACTCTAACGATGTAATGACACCCTTCTGCATATTTTTTTAATAATGATGCATTGAATTTTTTATTATTTTTATCTTTATTTAGTTTTACGTAATGAAAACCTTCAAAAAACTTAATTTGTTCTAATTCTTCGTGTGTTAGAGTTCTATTTACTTTTGAAAATAAATCAATAACTTTGTCATCTTTATCCATCATAAATTCCTCTTTTCTTTAATAATACAAAAAATAAATCTTTATGTAAAGTTTTAAACATTTGTTGTATAATTTTAACAAGGGGGTCGCTAAAAAGATGATACCGGTTATAACAGAAGACCATTCAACATTAACTTTTGCAGAAATTTTTCAAGATGTGAATGCTTGGCGAAAACAAATGATTCATTATATGAAAGAGGAAAATCCAGAGGTTAATTCTGCAATTATTGAAGCGGCTCAACAAACTGGACTTGACCCCAAAGCCATAGCTTTGGGGGCGTATATGGTTTATTCAATGTTGGAAAAATCAACTGCCGAGCAAGATAATTTGCTAAATTCCTTAAATTCTTAAATTTTATTTGTTTGTGCTAAAATTGTTTTGATATAGTACACAAGTAGAAAAGGATTTTAGACGTGGAATTTTTAAGTGGTTTAGTTGGAAACAACACTATTATTGTATCTGCGGTTATTTTAATTCTTGCGTATATTTTCATTGCGACAGAAAAAATTCCAAAAGTTACAATTGCATTAATCGGTGCTGCGGCAACGATGTTTTTAGGTTTAGTTAGTGTTAACAAAAATTTGACTGATGGCTCTTTAGACCCTCATTATTTTGTTAATTTTATTGATTTTAACGTAATTTTCTTGTTGGTTGCAATGATGATTATTGTTAATATTTCAACCGAAACAGGTATATTTAACTGGATTGCAAACGAATTATTGCGATTTACAAAAGGACACCCTGTTTCTGTTTTAGTCGTTTTGGCTTTATTTACAGCAGTTGTTTCTGCATTTTTAGATAACGTTACAACTGTTATTTTGATTATGCCTGTAACTTTCTACATTGCAGAAAAATTAGAAATTAATCCTGCACCATATTTGATTACCGAAATTTTGGCATCAAATATTGGTGGTACTGCAACATTAATCGGCGACCCTCCAAATATCATTATCGGTTCTGCTGCGGGCTTTTCTTTCATGGATTTCTTGAGAGAATTGACAGGAATTGTTGCGGTAATTTTATTATTAGTTGTTTTTGTAATGTATTTATTCTTTAGAAAACATTTAAAAGCATCTCCTGATAAAATGGAAGAAATTGCTAATTTAGATAATAGCAAAACAATTAAAGACAAGGCTGGCATGATTAGAAGTGTTTGTGTTTTAGCACTTGTAATTTTTGGCTTTGTAACTCACGATATGACTCATATCCCTGCAAGCCTATCGGCAATGGCCGGTGCAAGTTTCTTGCTATTATTTGAAAATCCAAAAAATATTATAAAAGATGTAGAATGGAATACAATTTTCTTCTTTATCGGTTTGTTCATTATTATTGGCGGTTTAGAAGCCTCTGGTGGTATTGCATTAATGGCAAAATGGTTACTTGATGTAACTCATGGCTCTGAAAGTGCGACAGCAATGGTAATTCTTTGGGGGTCTGGTATTTTATCAGGTATCATCGACAATATTCCATATACAGTTACAATGGCACCTATGATTGCAAATATTCAATCTGTAATGGGGGCAGAATATGCTCACCCTCTATGGTGGTGCTTGTCTTTAGGTGCTTGCTTAGGTGGAAACTTAACAATTATTGGTGCTGCAGCTAATGTTATTGTTTCTGAGTCTGCGGCTGCAAGAAAACACCCAATCTCATTTATGCAGTTCTTGTTATACGGTTTTGTTACTGTATTGATTTCGTTAACTGCATCGACAGTATACATCTATTTTAGATTTTTAGTACACTAAATAATTAAAAAGTCGGAAGAAATTCCGACTTTTTTACAAATATAAAGGTTAAATTATAATGATTACAACAGAAAACGTTACAGTAAAATTCGGTTCAGAACCATTATTTGAAAATGTTAATATTAAATTTTCAGCAGGAAATTGCTACGGTTTAATAGGGGCAAATGGTGCTGGTAAATCAACCTTCTTAAAGGTTTTGTCTGGAGAATTAGAACCAACTTCAGGCGAAGTTCACATCAAAAAAGGTATGAGAATTTCTGTTTTGAAACAAAATCACTTTGAATTTGATGATTTTACAGTAATGGACACTGTAATTATGGGTAATAAACATCTTTACGACGTAATGAAAGAGAAAGATGCGTTATATGCAAAACCTGATTTTAACGACGAGGACGGCATTAGAGTTGCAGAATTAGAAACTGAATTTGCAGAACTTGACGGTTGGCAAGCAGAAGCCGATGCAGGGTCTTTACTTGCAGATTTAGGTATTCCATCAGAACTTCATTATAGTTTGATGAAGGATTTGTCAGGCAGTGAAAAAGTACGTGTATTGCTTGCTCAAGCCTTATTTGGAACTCCAGATATATTATTAATGGACGAACCTACAAACCACTTGGATTTAAAAACTATCACTTGGTTAGAAGACTTTTTAATTGATTTTCCAAACCTTGTAATCGTTGTTTCGCACGATAGAAAATTTTTAGATAGAGTTTGTACGCATATTGCGGACATTGATTTTAGAAACATTACGCTTTACACAGGTAACTATGCGTTTTGGACTCAAGCAAGTGCTTTGATTATGAAACAAAAAGAAGAACGCAACAAAAAAATTGAAGAAAAAGCAGAAGAATTTAGAAAATTTATCGCAAGATTTAGTGCGAATGCCTCAAAAGCAAAACAAGCAACTTCTCGTAAAAACATGCTTGAAAAATTAACACTTGAAGACATTAAACCGTCAACAAGAAAATATCCAAGTATTAATTTTAAATATTCAAAAATTCCGGGAAAAGATGTTTTACATATTCAAGGATTGAATAAATCGTTGAATGATGAGCTGTTAATTAAAAATTTCTCGCTAGATGTAGTTCAAGGTGAAAAAATTGCTTTTATAGCTCAAAATCCGATAATTATAACAACTTTATTCCAAATGCTAAATGGAGAATTAGAGCCAGATAGCGGTGAAATTAATTGGGGCGTAACTGCAACTCGTTCTTACTTCCCAAAAGAGAATAATCATTTGTTTGATACGAATTTAGACCTTATCAAATGGTTAGGACAATATTCTCAAGAGCAGCATATAAGTTTTTTGAGAGGTTATTTGGGCAGAATGTTGTTTTCAGGCGAAGATGCAGAAAAACCAGTAAATGTTTTATCAGGTGGTGAAAAAGTCCGTTGTATGCTTGCAAAAATGATGATTGCTGAAAGTAATGTGCTTATGTTTGACGAACCAACAAACCATTTAGATTTGGAAGCGATTACATCTTTGAATAATGCGTTGATTGATTACACAGGAACTGTTTTATTTACATCTCAAGATTATCAATTTATTCAAACTGTTGCAGATAGAATTGTTGAAATTTCACCTTATGGATATATAAATTTCCAAATGAAATACGAGGATTATTTAAACAGTCCTGATATTCAAAAAAGACGTGATTTGATGTATAACAAATTTGCAAACGCAGGTAAAAAATAGTGCTTATTGAAGATTTTAAACTTGAAAAATGGATTAATTCTCGAGAAGCCATAACAAAAATAGATTTGTCTGCAACTTGTCCGAAAGCCTTGTCCTTGACGGAATTAACAAAAATTACAGGTGAAGATTTTTCAAAAATGTTAGATATTCCGCTTAATTATGGCCAGCTTCATGGTACAAATAGACTAAAACAAGCCATTTGCAACTTATATGAAAATGCAAATTTGGATAGAATTACGGTTACTTTGGGCGGTATCGGCGCAAATTATTTGGTGCTTCAAACACTTGTAAATAAAGGTGATAAAGTTGTTTGTGTATGCCCTTCTTATCAACAAATGTACACTTTACCAAAAACTTTTGGTGCTAATGTTGAATTGTTTTTCTTAAAAGATGATTGGACTCTTGATATTGACCAATTTAAGGTGGTTGTCGGCGATGATACAAAGCTAATTTGCGTAACTAATCCAAATAATCCGACAGGCATGAATTTCGATTTGACAAGCGTTGTAGAGGTTGCTAAAAGCGTTGGCGCATACCTTTTTGTAGATGAAGTTTACAGGGGCTTAAATCATAGTGGATATCCTTATTCAAAATCAGCCGTAGACCTTTATGAAAAGGCAATTGTAACAGGAAGTATGTCAAAAACATACTCTCTTGCGGGTATTCGACTTGGTTGGATTGTTGCAAATCCAAATATAATAGAACAAATTAACTCAAATAGAGAATATAACACAATCAGCATAAGTGCTCTAGATGATTATGTAGCTACGATTGCGTTAGAAAATCACGAAAAAATTGTTGAGCGAAATTTGAAAATAATATTAGAAAACAAAAAAATTATATTAAATTTTATAAACTCAAATAGCCATTTTTCGTGGGTAGAGCCAAATGCTGGAACAATTGCATGCATAAATTTTGATTATGACTTAACTTCAGAAGATTTTTGTGCAAGTCTATTTGATAAAACAGGAGTTCTGACAATTCCTGCAAGTTGCTTTGATATGAATAAAAATTTCTTTAGAATTGGTTATGCAATGGATAGTCAAATGTTGCAAGAAGCCTTAAATCTAATATCTGATTGGGTTAGAAAAACTTATTAATTAGGTTGTCAAAAAGTCCTTGCTTTTTAGGATTTTTTGCTGTCTTATTTTTGTGTGCGTGCATTTCTTCAAATTCAGCGCCCATATTCTTCTTAAGATAGTCAACAACAGCTTGAGAGCGAGTTTCGTCTGTTGAAAATTCTGCTCTGATTTTGTCCAATTCTTTATAGTCTAAGAATTTTCCTCCGCAACGGTAACATTCGTCAACAATAACATCGCCATTTATACTTGTTGAATTTTTAACCATTTTCATTCCGCAAGCAGGGCAAATTCTTTTATAAGTCTCATCTACAGTTTTGAAAGTTTTTCCTTCAAGAGCTTTTTTGATTTCATCAATTGATTCTGTTTTTTCGTCAAAAATTTTAAATTCCCTGTTGTCAAAGAAAATTCCGCCACAACCGTTTGTGCAAATATCAATGTTACAATTCGCTCTTTTTATAAAAATTTTCTCCATTTTTTCTCCGCATGCGGGACAAGTTAAAATTTCCTTTGAATCTGCCATGAAATACTCCTTATTTAGTCATTATTATACAATAAACTAAGTTGTTTTACATGACAAAATACAAAAACTCCGTATGCGTTGCGCAATGAACTTTAAATGTTTTATCTGCAAAGAATGTTATAACTCAATAGCATTGTAACAAAGCCTGTTATTACTGTTCCTTGAGGTTCGCCTGCAATAAGTGTGCATATTGTTGTACCTATTATTGCAAGTATAAAGCTAATCCAGCTTGCGTGAGGCTTTTCTAAAGGCTTTTGTACAAAAGAATATCTGATAATTATTGCAACTAATATGAAAACAAGCGATACTGAAACGGTGATTACTGTTGACATTATTTACCAGCCTTGAAGTTTTCTAAATTTAGTTCCCAATTGTAAGCTGTCTTAATACTGTCTTTTAGGGTTCTTTGAGGGTGCCATTTTAAATTTTTTTTTGCTTTGTTTGCATTAGCATAAAGTTTTGCAGGATCGCCTTCACGACGAGCAACAACTTCAACATTAATTTTTTGATTTAAAACTTCTTCACAGGTGTCAAATACTTCTTTTACACTGTCTCCTTGCTCTGTCCCAAGATTGAAGAAATCAGATTTGTTGTTTTCCTTTAAATATAGATAAGCCAATCTGTGGGCTTCTGCAAGGTCTTCAACATTTACGTAGTCACGAATACATGTTCCGTCTGGTGTATCGTAGTCGTTACCGAAGATTTTGAAAACCTTTCCTGTGCCAAAAGTTGATTTTAAGATGTTTGGAATCAAGTGGCTTTCTGGGTCGTGCCATTCGCCAACCCTGCTTTGTTCATCACAACCTGCAACATTAAAGTATCTCAAACGAATTGATTTTAATCCGTATGCTTTATCGTAATCCTTCATCATCATTTCAACGCAAAGTTTTGTGTTGCCGTAAGGATTAATTGGATTTTGAGGGTGTTTTTCATCAATTGGTGTGTATTGAGGTTCACCGTATGTAGCGCAAGTCGATGAGAATACAATCTTTTTGACATTATGTTTAACCATTGTGTCAAGCAAGTTCATTGTGCCATAAACATTATTTCTGTAATATTTTGCTGGGTCTGTAACACTTTCGCCAACAAGAGAGAATGCTGCAAAGTGGATTACTGTTTCAATGTCATATTCTTCAAATACTTTTTCAATGTCTTCAATGTTGCGTAAGTCGCCTTGTACAAATTTAACATTCCCAATTTTCTTTAGAGAGTTAATTGTTTCAATGTGACCTGTTGCCAAATTATCAAAAACAACAACGTCATAACCGTTATTTAAAAAATTAATAGCTGTATGGCTTCCAATATACCCAGCGGCACCTGTAATTAAAATCATTTAATAAATTCCTATTTTCCGTATAACAAGTTAATTATACAACTTAAAGCTAAAATTTAAAGTCTTTTCCGTCAAGTTCTTTGTTGTCTAATTTTATTTTGAAACCGAATTTATAAATATCAGTATGTTCGTCTTTGTATATAACATCGTAAATAAGTTCGCCGTTAAGGTTTTCCACAATTGTTTTAGCCAAAAATAAACCGATTCCAGAACCAACTTGTTTATATTTGTTTGTTCCGATGTAATATTTGTCAAAAATGTGTTTAATGTTGTCTTTAGTTAAACTGCTTTTTGTCGCTGTATTTTCAATCTCGAATATAATAAATTCTTTGTTTTGGCTTAAATGTATGTTAATTTTACCTTTTTCGTGGCTATATGTAATAGCGTTAAATAACAAATTTGTTACAAGTCGTTGTAATACAATTTGGTCGTAAAAGACTGTTGGTGCATTAAAATTATCCGCTTCAAAATTTATATTTAGACTTTTGTTGTACGCAGTGATTTCAAGCTGATTGATGCATTCTTGAACCATCTTTTTTATGTCGAAAGTTATGAATTTTAATCTGTAATTTTCATCACTAAATCGGTAAGAGGCAAGCATTGAAGTTACCATTTCAAGCGCAAATTGATTTGAGCTGATAATGTGTTTTATTAGGTCTTTTTGGTCAGAATTTAGTGTGCCAATCTTTTCTTCAAGTAGAAACTCTAAAATCTTACTTTGAGCCACAATTGGGTTTTTTATGTCATGCGCAAGTGTTTCAACAAAATTTCTTTTAGTGTTGTAATTTTCTTCTTGTTGGGTAATGTTTCTACAAATATTTAACGTACCAATAATTATGTTTGACTTGTCAAGCATTGGTGATTTTAGAACTTGAAATGTTTGTTCTTCACCGTTTTGGTCTGTTAAGTGTATGTTGAATTGAACCGATTTTTGGGTGGTTAAAACAATTTTTTCAAACTCTAGAATTTCCTTTTTTTCGTCATCTTTAAATAAATAGAAAAAATTATTTCCGTTAACTTTTTCTTGTTCAAGATTAAAAAAGTTTAAAAAAGCCTTGTTGCAGTCTACAATTTCTGATTTTAAGTTTTTCATGTAAACAAGGTCTGGAGTGTTTGTTTTTAGCTCATTCATGTAGCTTTGCAAGTATTGAAATTTAAGTTTGAATAAGTTTGAGTTAAGTGAGTTTAAATAAAGTAAATACAAGAGGATTGATGAAATTATAATTATAATTCCTTCTTCTGCTCCTAATTCAATGATAGGTGTAAAAATCCCTAATAATACCATAAAAATAATCACGACTAGTAGAAATGTCGCAACATTGATGTATTTAAAAGTTTTTGTCTTGTTTTGATATGATAATTTTTTTTCAGTTTGTGTCATTTTACAATATTTGCTTTATACGCTAAAACTGCAATTTGCATTCGGTCTGATAGCTGTAATTTGTTTAAAATGTTACCAACATGGGCTTTTGCTGTATTTAAACTGATTATTAACTCCTCTGCTATTTCGGGATTAGTTTTTCCTTGTGCAACAAGTTTAAAAACTTCAAGTTCCCTAGAGGACAGCTTTTCCTTTATATTATCAAATGAATATAAATTGTCAAAGTTTGTAGAGTTTGGCTTTGGTATTTCTGCAAGCGGAATTTGCTCTAATACTGGGTCAAAATAAAATGCACCAGTTGAAACTGCTCGGATAATATCTGCGAGTTGTAGGTTAGACGTGCTTTTTAGTACGTATCCTCTAGCACCAGATGCAATGCATGCTAACATTTCGTTTTCGCTTTCATGAGAGGTTAGTTCAATAATATGAGTGTTTGAAAAACGCTCGTGGATTAGCTTTGTAGCTTCAATACCATTCATTTGCGGTAAACCCAAATCCATTAAAATTACATCAGCTGGGCATGCTTCCATTGCTTCAATACATTCTTCGGCAGTTGCAAAAGCGTTTAGAACGTTTATACCTTCACAACCTTTTAGCCCACTAACAATTGAAAGTCTAAAAAGTACGTAATCTTCTACAATATAGATGTTTATTGTTTTGTCCATTTTATAAAGCCCTAATCTTAAATTATTAATAGATTTTACTTTAGCAAAGCGCTTATGTCAAAGAAAAATCAAAAAACTACCCAGTCGGGTAATAAAATTTTGGACAAATTTAATGTTTAATAATATATACAATATTCTAGACCAACTTCTAGATATTCTTAATTCCAACCGGAGGTCGAAAGACTTCCTTTTTTTTGTCTGTTTTTAAGGCATTTAGTGAGGTTTGAATTATTTTTTGAATTCTTTTCTGAAGTCAGTATCGTTTACAATAGATTTGTAATTTTCTAGTCTTTTTGCGAAGTTTTGGGCTTTTTCGTTTGATTTTTGGTTTTCTGATAAATCTTCTAAAATCTCTGAAAGTTTGTTAAATAAAGAGATGTAGTCATTTTTGAATACATTATTAAATCCGAATAATTTTTCTATATCTTGTAAAGCCTCGTCAAAACGGCACAACGCACATTCAGCAATAGCTCTGTTAAGGTAAATGTCAGGAAACTCAGCATCTATCTTTATTGCAGATGTAAAGGTGTCATAAGCCTCTTGATATTGTTCTAATTCAAGCTCTAAGATGCCCAAACTGATGATAGATTCAAAATCGTTTGGGTGAAGTTCTAAAGTCTTGTTATAGTCTGCGATAGCGCCTTTGTAATCGTCAATTTTATATTTTGAATAGGCTCTTTTTTTGTATATTTGATAATCGTTAGGATTTAGTTCTATCGCCTTGTTGTAGTCTGCGATTGAGCCCTCATAGTTTTCTATGTTTTCTTTTGCTAATGCACGGTTGAAATATGTGTTATGACTAGAATACAATTCAATTGATTTATCAAAATCCAGAATGGCATTATCGTAGTCTTTCAAGTAATTTTTAGCATTTCCACGATTGTTGTATGCCATAAAATTGTTTGGGTCAAGCTCTATAGCCTTGTTGTAGTCTGCAATTGCGTCTTTTATGTGTCTTTGGTTGTATTTTACAAAACCTCTGTTAAAGTAAGCCTCTGAATAGTTTGGGTCAATTTCAATCGCTCTATTATAGTCTTTAATAGCATCTTCGTATAAACCTAAGTTTCCACGGCAGTTACCCCTGTTGTTGTAGGCTTTTAAGTTTTGGTTGTCAAGCTCTAATGCTTTAGTAAAGTCCTTTTCAGCGCCTTCATAATCTTCCATTTCATACTTCAAGTCACCTCTTAAAAGGTACAAATCAAGCGTGTCAGCATTTTCAAGCTGTTGCATAGCAAGCTCGAATTGCTTATTTTTGATTAAATCCTTGATTTTAGATGCTTTTAGAGGCATTACGATTGTCCTGTATTCCTTATTTTTCTTTATTGTAGGCGTTTTTAGCCGTTTTGTCAAATTGTAAAAACAATTATACTTCAATGGCTGAAAGTAGCTCTGCGTCTATTATATCGCAAGCGTCAACCACAAATTTGGCGCAAGGACGTTCTTTGTAGTATTCTTCTGTGCGAGGAGTCGGAATTGGCGATATCTTCTCTGTTGCAAGCAAATGAAGCAGGTCTCTGCAAACAATAGACTCGTTTTTAGCCTTAAACTTGTTTGCTAAATCCTGAATAAGTGTGTAGTGAGCCTTTTTTAGCTCGGAATCTGTCGGATTAGAGTAGCCTTTAAGTAGCCCAGCTATCATAAACATTGCGCTAACAGTGCCACAAACCTCTCGTAATCTACCCATGCCACCACCAAATGAGGATGCTAATTTTAGCATCATTTCAGTATCAAGTCCCAAATCCTCTGCGTACGCACCGATTACGGCTTGCGAGCATGAAAAGCCTTGTCTGAACAGTCGTCTTGCTTTTTCTCCATGTTTATTCATAATATTATTGTACAACAAAAACTTTTAGACCGTATAAATACGTACGTAAAAATACGTACGTTATAGAAAGGACAAAATATGAAAGAAAATGTAAAAGTGATAGAATTTCAAACAAATGGTACATGTTGTCAATTAATGCAAGTTGCAATTGATGAAAATAATGTTATTCAAGATGCAAATTTTTTAGGTGGTTGTAACGGAAATTTGCAAGGTATAAAATCCTTGATTAAAGGAATGAAAATTAATGATGTAATTGAAAAACTTCAAGGTATTCAATGTGGAACAAAGGGAACTAGTTGTCCAGACCAATTGGCAAAAGGTTTAATTCGTTACAGAGATGAAGTTTTAGCTCAAAAAGTCTAAGTTTTATTTGTAAATAAATGCGGGTTCTTTCTGAACCCGCATTTTTGCTTTTTAACTATCTTATAATAAGAATTATTCTTCTTTCGCTTCTTCATTAATTGAAGATTCGTCAATTTTTTCTTCTTGCTGTTGAATTTGTTCCATTTCTAGTTCTGTTTGAGCTTTTTGCGCTTCCTTTGCTTTTGCTTCTTTTTTTAAGATTTTATTCTTTATTTTTGTTGTTTTCTTTGCTTCATAAGCCTCTTGCGCTTGTGCTTCCTCAACTGTTGTTGTAATACTTTCAGGTTCTGGAAGCGTAGAAACAAACGCTGAAGCCGAGTTGATTTGGTCTTGAAGCGCTAACCATTTGAAGGATTTTACTAATTTTAATGGTTTTGCGACGTCACCTTCTATTACAACTTGAAAGTTTGTTGCATTAAGGTTATCTGTTTTGTTTCCAAAAGCTGGAATTTTGTTCAATTCCGCCTGTGTAACAGGTTGTGTGAACAATGTAAACAATTTGGCTGATGCTACATTTAAGCCTGGAGTTATTTTCACCAAGTTTACAGGATTTACGTTTGCGATTGGTCCAAGCATATTTGAAAGCATTGATGCTAGTCGACCACGAACCTTCATATCTGCTGTATTTTTTAGCAAGTCGAAATCCCCTGAAATATAAAGTGTTAAAACATTACCGTTAGAGGTTATCGGATTAATTGTTGTAATACCATTTTTGAAGTTTAGAGAACCTTTTAATTCTTTAAAGTGAGTCGTATCAATAGTTGTTAAGCCGTTAATAACACCGCCCAACGCAGTTTGAAAGAATTGTGAGTCTCTTATATTTTCAGCCATAATTAGGTTTTCAACCTTGCCGAATGGTCCGAATTGACCGTTGTGGATTGCAAATTTAACATTTCCTTTTAGTGATTTCATTTGTTTTTCGTAGCTTGTAGCACCACCGTCAATCGAGATATTGGTTGTAAATGACAATTTACCATTCAATGTATCCTTCATATTTGCAGTTGCCAATAACATCTTTTCTGTGTTGATATTTCCGCCATTTATGTCAATTTTTAGCAAGGAATTTAGCAAGTTCATTGAAATATTGCCGTAAACATTCCCGCCAAAAGCGTGTGTATGAAGGTTGTTTAGGTAAAAAATATTTTTATGAAGAGCTATTTTTGAATTTGTATTTTTTAATCTTATATTGCCAAATTTTATGTGTTTTAATGCAATAGAGCTATTTTTGAAGGTTACGGGAATATCCGCAGGCGTTTGAGAAGCGGATTTTACACTTGATTTAGCTGTTGATTTAGGTAAAACACGTGTTGTTGCCTTTGAGACCATCATTAACTTATCTACGTCTATGTGGTTTGAAGTTACTCTAAGGTTTGAAATTGTATTAATATCCTCTGGTGTTAGGTGTAAATTCAAGGCGGTTGAAACATCTGAACCGTTTAGGTTTAGGTTAGTTGATGCAACAGTAAGGTTTTTACCTGAAAAATACAAATACAATTCGTCCAAAGTTGTTAGCAGGTCCTTTATGTATAAGTTTTTAATACCCAATTGCCCTCTAATTAGTGGTGATTGTGCGTCACCAAAGATGTAAAGGAAGTTTGAAGGTACTGTAAATCCAGAGTTCCTAAAGATATGGATTGAACCATTTAAAGTCTTTGGTATTGCAACTTTTATAACATTGATGAAGGGTTGTGATTTCAATCCTGTGATTGTTCCTGAAATTCCTAAGATTTCTTCAAGATGTTCTGTTGTATTATCTTTATCGTCAGTTTTTGTAGTTCTGTTAAACAAACCAGTCTGTTTTATTTTTAGACGATTACCTTTAAAGTCGATTTTTGCTTGAAACAAGCCGTTTTTGCCCTTCATTTCTTTTAAATGAGTTGGTGTAACATAATTAGCTGGTGATGTTAAAACTCTTAATACCATGTCTTGACGTTTCATATTGCCATTTACGGTCAATGTCATTGGTAAAGAACCTTTTGCATCAATGTATCCAGTAAAATCGTCACCTGCAAACTGTCTTAAATCAACCGCATCTAGCAAACCTTTTGCATCAATATCAAAAATCGGTTCTTTTTTATTTGAGTCTATTGTACCTTTAACAGTTACGATAGAGCCTTTATTGATAAGTAATTCAGTTGGGTCAATTGTCATTTTTGAACCAAGTATTTGCACATTCAAATGGTTATCAAAAATAGTTGAATTTGATTTTAATAAGCTGATATTCAACCCTTTGTTCAAAATGTCAATTTTAGAGGTTGTTTTATTAACAAGCATATCAACTTCTGCATCGTTATTCGTAATTTTGAAAGTGTCGCTGTTTACAACTAAATTTGTAAGTCTTAATTTTAGTTTGCCAATAGCCTGTTTCAGTTCACCTTTAATCGTTGTATCTAGTGATAAAAAGCCTGAATAGATATCAAGTTTGTCCTTCATATATTGTGGCGCAAATGCGTGATACAAGCCCCTTACAGGAACATTATCCGCCAAAATTGCAATATCAATATGGGATTTTTCATCTATCTTACCGTCGAATTTCAACGGAGCTTTATTGATTAGGGTCGAGGAGTCTTTTATTTCTAAAATATTGTTATCAAACAAAAAGTTCAAATTTGTTTTTGTAAAGCCTAGACCGCTAAATTTGTTAGTTATAGCGCCATCTTTAACTATAATGCTACCATTGGAAATTAATTTTTTGAAGTTTGTTTTTATATTTGCATTTGCTTCAAAATAACCTTGTCCTTTCAGAGTATCAAGGCTGTTACGCACTTGAATTGAGTCTAAAAAGGCTTTTGTTACCATAATTAGGTTTTGGAAATGGATTTTGTCTGAATTTACGTGCAGGTCAAGTTTTTTATTTTTGCCGTAATCAAGCATACCGTTTAATTGTAATTTTTCATCTTTTGTTACTGAAATATCAGTATCTACAACGGCTTTTGTACCTTTGAATTTGCCATGAAAGTAACATTCTGGCAGTTGATAGTGAGATAGCTTTAATGTTGTATTATCAATGTTTACAAAGCCGTAAAATTTATACAATCCGTCGTTTTTTCGAATTTTTAATTTTGTTGCAATATTAGATTTTAAGTCATATTTTTGATACATCAAAACAGGGTTAATGAAAGGTAATTCAATCTTTTCTGGTTGGTCGTCCTCTTCATCTAAAGAAGGTTCAAACTCTGGCAAGAAGGTGTTTATATTGATGTCCGCAACAATGTTCTTTTGTCCGTCGCTTGTTAATTCCGCAATAGTCTTTACCTTTGCAGTTTCACCATTGAAATAGCCCAAATTCAACATGTCACCGCTAAATTGTAAGTTGTGTTTTGATTTTTCGTCGTTCACCAAAATTTTGTAATTTTTTAGTTTAATGTTTGGAACTTTAATTCTTATGTATTTTGCAATAAAAGGAGTTTCTTGTGGTTCTTTTGCCTTTTGAGTATCTTTTTGAGCTTGAAGCATTTCTTCAACAAGAGTCAAAATTTTGAACTGTTTGCCGTCAACAATTGTGAAATCCACGTAAGGATTTTCAACTTCAGCGGTTGAAACCTTTACTGTCATTGCAAGCAAGCTAGGTAGGGCAATTCTAACTTTGGCTTTATCTGCAGAAAATAAAGTTTTTCCGTCTTCAAATTTTATGCTCAAATCTTCAGCTCTGACCCCAATTGAAAGAAGTGGTGTCACACTAATTTTTGCGTTTTTAAAGTCTACATTCAAAGGAATTTGAGCCTTAACAAGCTCTTGAACCATTGGTTTATAACTGTTCAAGTCGATTACGTTTGGTAGCACAAACAAAAATCCAATATATAAAATAGCCAAAAAAGCTCCCAATATAGAGCCAGCTATAATTAACCCTTTTCTCATTTCAAAAAATCCTTTCGTCTAGTGTATTTTAATTATACCTTAAACATAGGGTGACGCCGTTACAAAGTGTACTTTTGTAACGGCGTCTTTTTTCTTCGTCTTCTATGTGGGTTTAATTACTTCTTCTTATTTTTTTATGAAATGCCCAATGCCATTTTGTTAAGCATTGCCATCATATCTTGTCCAGCAAAAGCTGTATTTTTTGCTCTCTCTACATCATCGTAGGTTATTTTTATGTCTTGTAAATCTGCTTTTAAGTTTTCAGGTTTTTCATCAATTTTTTTATCTGTTATAGCACCAACCTTGTTCATTTGATTTGGTTCTGCAACTGCTTTAACTGATTGTTCTAATTTTTCAATAGAAACCTTTGCACTATCCGTTTTTGAAAGCGTAATGCCTAATTTTTCTGCTAAATCTTCCATTTTTTTGCCCAAGTCTTCTGATTTTTTCTTCATAGATTGTATTTGAATGTCAGTTTTGCCTTGAACTTTTTCGCCGTTGTTGTTTTGTTTAGCTTTTTGAGCCTGTGCGATTAATGCTTGAGCTTCGGCTTCGTTTTTAACTGTATTAGGGTCAATGCCTAATTCTTTTAACTTACGAATTGTTTCTTCGCTTAATGTACCCATTTGAACAGCGTTTACAGAATGAACTGCGCTTGTTTGATACATATTTACTGATGAAATAGCATTTACTTCCATAACGACACACTTTCTTTTTCACACAAGTATGTATTCGGAAGTTTCATGGGCAAACTTTAGGATTTGTAAACAAAGCGTTACAAAAAATAAAGTAAGGCGCAGTTTCGATAGAAACTGCGCCTTACTTTATTTTAAATTTATTATTCTTCGTCTCTGTTTTCAGGTTCTGGAAGTGGCTTGTTAATTTTTGCCCCAAGTTCGGTCATTTTTTCCGCATTTACAATAATGCTATCACGTCCGTCAAGTTGTTTTAAACCTGTATCAATCTTTTCTCGTGCTTGACGAATGTTTTTAACCATATCCGAAAATTTATCCAACATTTTTGTTGCAAGACGTGAAATTTCTTGTGCATTTTCATTTTGTCTGTTTACAACTAAAAATGCATTGATAATCTTCAAACTTGCTAAAAGTGTTGACGGAGAAACTGGCATGATGTGATTTTTCCACGCTAAATCCCATAAATAATTATCATCGCAGAACATTAAGGAATAACAGCTTTCAATTGGAATGAACATCAAGATATATTCTGGTGAAAGACTTTCGTCGCTTGGCTTGTAATCACGTTTTGTTAAGCCTGCAATGTGAGATTTTGTTGAATCCTTAAATTCCTTCAAGTGTTGAAGTTTTTCTTCTTCGCTTTCTGCTTGTAAATATGCTGAAAAAGATGCAAGTGATGTTTTTGCGTCAATCATTACGCATTTGTTTTCTGGTAATTTTACAATTGCATCAGGGCGACCTTCAACGGTATCAGCCTTTTGAATAAAATATTCATCATCTTTTCTTAAACCAGAGGCCTCTAGGACATGTTCTAAGACGATTTCACCCCATTGACCTTGTGTTCTGTTATCCGATTTCATAATTTGTGTCAAATTGCTTGTATCTTGCGCAATTTTTGAACCAGCTTCAATGAATTGGCGAATGTTTTGGTCGAACTTTATAAAGTTTTCATCTTCATTTTTAAATTTTTCGTTTGTTCGTTTTTCAAAATCCTCAATCTTTTCTTTAAATTTTGAGAAAAAATCGTCTAATTTCTCTTTATTTGTATTAGAAAATTTCGCTGAACTTTCTTCAAAAATTTTGTTTGCGGTGTTTTCAAAATATAACTCCATTTGTTTCATAAGTGCATCTGTAGAATTTTTTCCCTTGCTATTTACAACTGTAAAAATTACTGCAACAAGGATTGCACCTGTCAAAAATCCAGCCAAAAATAAAATAATATCCATACATATCTCCTTTCTTTGATTATAGCATAAACTATCGTACCGACAAATGAGGTCGTATTGATTTTCTATGCTAAAATAGTTAAAAAAGAGGTAAATATGACAAAAATCGCATTAGTAAATCATGGTTGTGCAAAAAACTTGGTAGATTCTGAGTTGATGTTAGGTATTTTGGCTGAAAAAGGCTACGAAATTACGCTTGACGATTCAGAGGCAGAGGTGTGCATTGTAAATACTTGCTCATTCATTCATGACGCAGAAAAAGAATCGGTTGATTCTATTTTGAAATTGGTTAATGAAGGCAAAAAGGTTATCGTTACAGGCTGTTTGCCACAAAAACATAAAGAAGAATTAAAAGATGCAATTCCAGAAGTTGTTGCAATGCTAGGCACAACAGATTTTACAGAAATTGCAGAAACAGTAGATAAATTATTAAAAGGTGAAGAATACGTTTCAAATGTATCTGAAATACCTTCATACTGCTATCCAGAACAAGTCGAACGTCAACAAATTACCGTAGGTGCAAGCTCTTACATCAAAATTGCAGACGGTTGCAACTATAATTGCGGGTATTGCATTATTCCAAAATTACGTGGAAAATGTCACTCTAGAAAAATTGAAGATGTCTTAAATGAAGCTAAAAAACTTGCTGATAAAGGCGTTACAGAAATTGTTTTAATTGCACAAGATACAACAAGCTACGGTGTTGATTTGTACGGCAAGCCAACTTTACCAAAATTGTTAGAGGAATTAAACAAAATTGACGGAATTGCTTGGATTAGAATTATGTATGCTTATCCAACATTTGTAAATGATGAATTGTTAGATGCAATTGCTCGCTTAGACAAGGTTGTTAAATATATTGATTTACCGCTTCAACATTCAAATTTAGAGGTTTTAAAATCTATGTGTAGACCTGTTGAAGATTATAGAAAACTTGTTAAAAATATTCGTTCAAAAGTGAAGGGAATTGCAATTAGAACAGCCTTTATCGTTGGTTATCCTGGAGAAACTGAAGAACAATTTGAAGATTTATACAAATTTGTTGAAGATATGAAATTTGATAAAATGGGCGTATTTGAATATTCTCGAGAAAAGGGAACAATTTCTTATGCGATGAAAAATCAAATTCCGGCAAAAGTAAAACACGCAAGATTTAAAAAGTTAATGGAGCTTCAACAACGAATTTCAGCTGAAAATAACGCTAAATTTGTTGGTAAAACCTTACCTTGTATAATTGAAGGCTTTACAGATGATGGTTTCGTAATGGCTCGTACACAATATGATGCCCCTGAAATTGACGGTATGGTTTATATTAAAACTGATAAACAAGTCGTTCCTGCAGATATTGAAGATGTTAAAATAACTTCTTCTTCTGAATACGATTTATACGGTGAAATTTAGTAGATAAAATCTTTAAAATGGCTTAAATTCATGCTTTTAAGGCGATTGTAACAGAAATGTTACAATCGCCTTTTGCCTATAAAATAAGCCTTTCAAGCTCAGTATTAATCATGCTTTGCGAGAAAAAGTCAATTTTTTTTGAAATAAAAACTTTATATAAGTACGAGAGATTATTTTACGCTGAGAGGATTAAAATAGAAATGACAGGAGCTATTTCGACAAATTATTATAACAACCCGTTTGCATTTATGGGGGCACAATATTCAATAAATCCACTTTCAAGTTTGAATATGGCAAATATGACAAGTTCCTTGTTTGGACTTGCCTCTGGTAATTACAATTTGAATAATTGGGCTTTAGGTAACTTGAGCAATGTTCCGAACTGGAATGCAGATTTGATGATGCCTCAATGGATGCAAAATCTTCAAAATGCTCAATATGGTTTCCAACAATATAATTTTAATGGTTTGGGAGCTTATACAATGCCACAATTTGCAACAGGCACTCAAGCTACAGGAACTCAAACAACCGGCACTACTGCAACAGGTTCAACAACCGGTACTGGGGCAACAGGGGCACAACAAACAGTTACAAACCCTTATGCACAAGCAACACAAACAAACGAAACAACAATGAAGTTGAATATGTATGGTATTTCTACAACAGGCGATTCCGCAAAAGATGCTAAAGCCCTAAAAAATGCCGAAGCTAAGGAAGCAAAAACAAAAGAACAAGCCGCCGCAATTGCAGAAAAACTTTATGACGCAATGAAGGGCGCAGGTACTAAAAACGACCAATTAAGACAAGCTCTTGGTCAATTGAACAATGACAACATTCTATATGTTCTAGAAGAATGGAATACAAACTATTCTGAAAATATGGACGGTGAGTCTTTAATTCAATCAATTCAAGATGAATATCATAGCGGATTTTTCTCAAATGAACAAAAGAATGTAGAAAAAATTCTATGTGATGCATTGTTTAACAAAGCAAAATCTTTAGGTATGAGTGGTGAAGCTCACTCATTCAGGGCAAAAATTAACGCAGAACATGGCAACTCTTGGTGGTTAGGTGGTTCAAGTGATAAATCAATTCAAACATCAGTTGACACTATAATTTCTCAAATATCTCAAAAAGATGTTCAAAACAGACAAGCCGCATACAACAGGGCAGTTTCTAAGAACAAATAATTAACAAAACATATTAAAAAAGCGGGCGGTTGCTTGAAAAGCAACCGCCCGCTTTTTAGTAAATTTTTAAGTTCGTCTTGTTGTTGTGTTTTCAAAAATACTTCTTGCATTACTCATTGCAAGAGTTTTAAGTGAGCACATACCGTTATTTCTATCAACGACGCCTAGACTTGCAAGTCTTGAAAGTAGTAATTCATTCAAATCTTGAGGATTTATAAAAAGTGCGCAATCAGGTGAACATTCGTCGTGATTGAATGGGCATCGTTTAAATTTTTTATCATTCATATAAGGTACTCCTTTTTCGGTTAAAATATTGTAGAATACAGATACATGATAATACATTTTTATCTAAAAAGAAAAATGTAAAGTTTTGTGAAAACTCCCTAAGATGCATGCAATTTCTAGCATTGACTTGTTTTTACATGCATGAAGGTGAAGGACTACTTCTGCGTACTTACGTGTGTAAGTATAGATTGGAGGCATAACATGAGCATGAAAATTCAACAATTAGCGAAGGACCTTGGATACACAGGGCAGATACCGAAAGGCGCAACTGGTGTACATAAAGGCAGTAATGGTGAATTGATATTTGATTTCGGAAACGGAAAACCTTCAGAGGCTCGTAATGCTGACGGAAGTATCTTTACAAAACCGGCAGATACAGCGCCGGCAGATAATACTGCAAGACCAGCGGATAATGGTGCCGGTAATCAACCAGCAGACAATTCAGGTGCGGGTAAAGGAAACGGCTCCGGAAGTGTATTTGAAAATAGCGGACAGGCTTCAAGTAGTGGCTTTGGCGTGTCTGGATATAATATGAATGGTAGTTTTAATATTGACCCGAATGCATTTATGGGTGCATCTTCTAACTTGTGGAGTACTTTGAATTGGACATCAAATATTCCATTAGGTTTAGGAAGTATTCTAGGAAAAGGTGCAATTGGTAACGCAATTAGTAATTTTGCCAATACTGTAGGATTCAATTTTGATTATTCAAAATATTTTGCAGAATTTGATAGACAACGTGCTCAACAAAACGGTCAAACAGTAACAGCAGGTGACGGTCAACCTGATACAAGCGGAACAACACCAACAGGAGGTTCTGCAACTACAGGTGGTACAGCAGATGCCTCTAGTACTTCTGGAACATCGGGTACGTCTGCAAGTGCTGCTTCAACAAAAGCCCAAGAAGCAAAACAAAAAGCTCAAAAGGCTAAAATTGCAAAAAATAAAGAACAAGCTGCAAAAATTGCAGAAAGTTTATATGATGCAATGAAGGGTGCTGGTACTAAAAATGATCAATTAAAACAAGCCTTAGGCAAGTTGAATAATAATAATATAATGCTAGTTCTTGAAGAATGGGATAAAAACTATTCAAGTGATATGGATGGTGAAACTTTAATCCAATCAATTCAAGCTGAATATCATAGCGGTTTCTTTACAAATGAACAGAAGAACGTAGAAAAAATTCTATGTGACGCTTTATACAATAAAGCAATGTCTTTGGGTATGAGCAGTGAAGCGCACGCATTTAGAGCAAAAATTAACGCAGAACACGGTAATTCTTGGTGGGCAGGTGGTTCTAGTGACTCATCAGTTCAAAATTCTATTGATACTATCGTAGCTCAAATTCGAGCAAAAGAAGGTTTAACACAACCTCAAACTCAAACTCAAACTCAAACACAATAAATATTTTGAAGGCGGTTGCAAAATCAACCGCCATTTTTCCATCATATAAGGTACTCCTTTTTTTGCTAAAATATAGTAAACTATAATTACAAAGGATTTATATTAACAATTGTAAATATTTGTAAAAACAACCTCAAATGCATGCAATTTCTGAATTTTAGATGTTTTTACATGCATGTAGGCATAGTGTACTACTATGTTTATATAGCAATATTGTACAATTATAATGTTGCCTAAAAGGTAAGGAGTTTCATTATGAACATGATTAGCCAAGCTCAGAAAGATGCCAATAGATTAGGTTTTACGGGAGTATTGCCTAATGGGGCAAAAGGTATAACCAAAGACGGAGATACTTTTTCAGTAACGCTCGCTGATGGTTCAGTCCAAAAATATAATAAAGACGGTAGTATTTTTACACCGCCAAAAGATACTGGTGCGAAACCTGCTGATAATGGCAATGGCAACGGTGCTGGTGGTACAGGTGCTACTGATGGTGCTACGTCAAAAGCGCCTGTTGGTAATACAGGTAAAGGCAATGGCACTACGGGCGCAACAGGTTCTGGCAATGCTGGCAATAGCGTATTTGGAAATGGCTTTAGTCAGTCATCTTCTGATTTCGGTTTTGGCATGTCAGGCATGAATATGAGCGGTGGCTTTAATATTGATCCGAACAAGTTTATGGGGGCATCTGCAGGATTGTGGGGTGCTTTAAACTTGACTTCCTTAGTTCCTCTTGGGCTAGGTAGTATTTTAGGTCAAGGCTTAATTGGTAAAGCAATTGGCAATTTTGCTAACGCCGTGGGCTTTAATTTTGATTATTCAAAATATTTTGCGCAATATGATGCTCAACATAGTAAACAAAACGGTCAAACAGTAACGGCTGGTGACGGTCAACCTGATACATCAGGTACAAATCCGTCAACAAGTTCGACTCAAGCTCCGGCTACTGGTTCAACAGAAAATCCTGCTACACCTGCGAAACCTGCAACTCAAGCAGAGCAACCTGTAGAACAAGCGCAAGCTCCGACAGGTGGTAGTGGTGTTTCAGATGATGCGGGTACTACTAGAACTCGACCTTCAAGTGGCGATGGATATAGTGTATCAAGACACTCTGATAAAGTATTTTGGAAAAAATCAGGTGGAGCAACACATTATTACGTTGATCAAAATGGTAAAAAAGTAGAAATTGGCGGTTACGACGGCAAGACTTATACTTTAAACGGCAAAACTTATGATGCAAAAACAGGTCAAGAAATCAAAGCCGATAAAACAGCAACAACAAACAAACCAGCAGCGCAAAAACCTGCAACTCAAAAACCTGCAACTCAAAAGGCAAAAGTGTACACTGGTGGACTTAATATTTCACACCCTCAATTAAATGGTAACTTTAGAGAAAATGGCTTTTTAAATTCATTGAAAAACTTAAATCGTGAATATACAATTGAAACAACAAGTTCGGGAAACGTATATAAGTACGAAAATGCTGATGGTCAGAAAATGGAAGTAAGATTCGATAAAGCTGGCAAGCCTACTAAAGTTACAACTCATAATGGTCACTTAGGAAGTGTATATGATATTTCTTACCACGCAAATGGACAAAGAAAACATATGACTCACGGTGCGCTTGAAAATGCAAGTAATGTAGTTTGGGAAGATTGGAGTTATAATCAAAACGGTGTAACTACAGACTACGTTAAAGGTGCCAGAGTTAGAAATAAAACTTGGAAAGACGGTCAAATTTACAGAGAATCTCACGCTTGGAATGGTGGAAAGCAAGCTGTTAGTAAAATTCCGACACAAGTATTGAAGGGTGGCTCTGGAGTTACCTTCAAAGAAGGCGACCATTTAACTTGGAGTCGTTCAGGAAACAACTTTGTAAGAAAAGATTCTGCAAGTGGTGAAACTTGGACATTTGACAAAAATGGTAAGTTAATCAAACGACAAATGGAAAACGGTGATGTAAAAACTTACAACGCAAAAGGCTGGAATTACATTAAAAAAGGATACTAATAAATTCTATAATGAAATAAAAAAGTTCAAGAGAAATCTTGAACTTTTTTATTATTTAATTTTTTTAATTCCAATATCTCCAACCGTTTAGATAGTAGTTTAAAATAGTTGGGTTGTTTAGAGTTGATGCCTTAATATTTTTTCTATACAAGTCTTTTTCAATTACAAATAGGCTTGGTACACTGTTGTTGTCAAGATATTTTGTTGGAACTTTGATGTTAATTCTTGAGGTATCAAGAGGTCTGTTGCCTGCCAACATAAAGCCCCAATCGCCAAATGACGGAACATAAGTGTGATACGGTTTTGTGTACTTAAATCCTGCAGCTTTCAAAGATTCTTGAATACACCAAAAGGCCTCTGGTGCAAAGAATGGACTTGTCGATTGAGTTACCATTACTCCGTTTTGTGCTAATTTTTGACGTGCAACCTTGTAAAACTCCTTGCTGTAAAGTCTTGCTAGAGAGGAATTGTTAGGGTCTGGTAAGTCGATAATTATTACGTCAAAGTATTGTTTTGCATTTTCTAAGAATTTGAACGCATCTTCGTTTAAAATTTTAACTTTTGGGTTTTCAAAACTATGTTCTGAAAGTTCTGCCATCATGTGGTTCTTAACCGCTAAATCTGTCATTTCCTTATCCAAATCAACAACGGTAATTTGTTTTACATCTGGATATTTTAAAAGCTCACGAGCAGCCAAACCGTCGCCACCACCAAGAACTAAGACATTTTCTCTGTGTTTTACCATATTCATTGGAATGTGAATTAATGGTTCGTGGTATCTGTATTCGTCAATTGTTGAGAATTGAGTATTACCGTCGATATACAATCTCAAATCTTCTTTGTTTTTTGTTATTACAAGTTTTTGATACTTAGTTTGTTTTGAAAAAACTACTCTATCATCATACATTGAGTTTTCAAGATACATAGAAATTTCTTTTGAAAATAACATACAGCCAACAAGCAATATAACAATTAAAATAGCTTGCGTATTAAGCATTACTCGACGTTTTTTAGTTAATTTATTTTTGAACCAATGAAAGGTTAAAACTCCAACAAGCAAGTTCATCAAACCTGTTGAAAGAGAGCTGTTAAACACTCCTAAAAATGGCAATAGTAAGAATGGAAAAGCTAAAGATGCTAAAAATGCACCCAAATAGTCCAATGATAATACGTTTGAAATATTTTCTCGTAATTGAAAATATTCTTCCATGATACGTGTTAAAAGTGGAATTTCTAAACCAATCAATGTTCCAATAATTATAATTAAAATACACATTATAGGGTAATAGAAAAATTGGATTGAATAAATCCAATAAAGGATTGGAACAGACAACCCACCGACGATTGCAAGCAAAATTTCAATCATAATGAACCAATAAATTAGGTTGTTTTTGAAAAATCTTGAAATCAGTGTACCTATACCCATTGCGGTCATTGTTAAACCAATGGTAATAGAAAACTGTTTAATGCTATCGCCAATGAAATATGATGAAATACTTCCGATTAAAAGTTCATAAATAATTGTGCAATATCCAACGACAAAAACGCAGAACAACAAAATTGATGCGTCTTTTTTTGTCAAAATACCTTTATTTTCCACCGTGTAATCCCTTTTGTGAGTATCTAGAGCCTGACAAACTGTTTTCACGTACGCTTGCGCCATAAGATTGGTCATAACGTCTTACATACCAATAAGAATGGCAGTGGTGATATCCTCTATATCCAGGGTATCCGTAACCTTTTACTGAATATTTAAAGCATGCACAATAAACAATTGTCAGTACTATAATTAAAGCTATATAGCAAATAAAATTTAAGTTCTTATTAGTCATCGCACATATCCTCCAACGCATCATTTGCTTTGTCGGCAAATTCTGCAATCCAATCTCTATTATTGAAATAGAATATGAACAATAGCAAAATTAATATGATTGTACCCATCATTAAATGAGGGATTCCTGTACCTTTTTTAACTTGAATTTCAATTCCAATGTTATACATTGAATTTTCTTCGGTATTAAATTGGATATAATATGTGCCTTCCTCTGAAAAAGTCAAGTCAGCTTTCATATTTCTTTCGCTTTCAGACCAATAACCTTCTGAGTCATAGCCTGATTCGTGCCAAAAGTCTTTGCCAAATTCATAAAGTGTGTCTTTATCTTCGTCTAAAACTTCACCAGAAAGATATGCGCTTGCGTTATCACCATAGAAATTCGCTTTGATTGTACAAATTTTGCTTTGACCTTTTTTAACTTTAATTGGGCCATAAATTGAACCTTCTTGAAGTCCGTTGTAAGTTTTTGAATTTACAACCTTATATTCCATATTCATGGAAGTCCAAAAGCAGGCAATACAAAAGATTGCCATAATTAGGCAGATTGTATTATAAAATATGTTGTTTTCTAGTCTTAATGTTGGGTTTACTTTCATACTTCTTTTACCGCCCTTACATCATATTTACAAAATCTACCATAAAGAAAATTAATAATGCGAATGCTATTAATACAACTGCTTCGCCTAGACCTGCGGCTACGTTATTATGTTTAATTTCCTTTGTTATATTGATTTCTTTAACAATTAATCTATCAAGTAAAAATCTTACGCTTGGAAGTAACAAGATAATAGCTGAAAGGTCGATAAAATAAAGAATTAAACCCTGTTGCCAAGTTCCGATATCACCGATTGTAGCTCTCATCAATATTAAACCGATTGCAATTAAGTTTCCTCCAAAAGCTACACCAACAGCAACATTATCGGCTTCAATTTCTCCCAAAAGTGAGTATGGAGTAAGCATATCATATAATTTTGCGAACAAAATTAAGAAAATCATACCCATTACGTAATAAATTAATGTAGAAATTACGCCATAGCATCTGCCGTGTGCCACAATAGTTTCGCCTGTAACACAAGCCGAAATGATTAAGCCAGAAGCTAAATACATACCAAAGTGTACTGCAGCAGTACCGATATTTCTATCTCTAACGATTTCATCAACATTAGAAAATTTATGCAATATAGCTTTTTCTACAACATAGCCAGAAAATATCATTAAGAATGAACCCATTAAACTGTACATAATGTAGCTTAATATTTCATATCTAAAAAGAGTGTTGCTAGGTCCAACGAAAGCACCAATTTGAATAGCGCAAACGCCCAGCAAAAATCCTAAATAAGGGATTATACCTGTAACATTTCCTTTTTTGATTTCTTCGTACATATTATATTTTGCAAAACGCATAAATAACCATTTTGAAAAAATTAGCATTGAGCAAGATACAATTAAATATACTAAACTTGTAAAAATTGGATTCATTATTGTTGTTCTCCTTCGTCACCTAGTGAGTAGATTGTGATAGCTAATGGTTTTACGATTTGGCTGTAATATGCTTCATAGCTTGTTTCGTCACCAGAACCCCAACGCTCTACTGAGAACAAGTAGTTGCCAGATTTGTAATCCCAATAATATAATTTTTCAGATTTTGTATCCTCACAATCTCTAAAGAAAGTTGCATTGCCAGAATCTGTATAGTTAAAATACTTTCCAGAATAAGTAATACGACCAGATTCTTCTTCGTCATCGTGAGCTAATTTTTCAGGGCTTACTCCTGGAACTTGTGAAATCTTTAATTTTTTCAAAACAATGCTTGTTACAATGTTGTCGTCATCTTCAACTTCAACCCAAGCTTTTTCTCCATCGCCTTTGATACATTCTAATTCATACCAAAAATAATCACCCTCTTGATACATGTGTTTGCGCATAACCTTTAATTCTAGGTCTTCATCATAGCCGTCAATGTTTGCTAGTTTGAAAACTCCACCAACGCCAACATTTGTAATTATTTTTAAATCAGAACGATTGTTCTTGTTCTTTGATGTAACTTCTGCGTTGCGTTTTAGAATTACGATTGTCACTAAAACAGCCAATACCAAACCTGTTGCTGCAGCAATTCCATTTGACATTCCTGCCAAGAATGCGATTAAAACTACGCCGATAATTAATGCGGTTGCTATATACATTTTTTTATTTCCTTATTTCCTTATTTTCTGTTTGTGATAGCTCTTATTGTTGTTCTTGAATATCTTTTTGTTCTAATAGATATTGAGGTGCAACTTGTTTTTTTAATTCTAACAATTGTTGTTGAACATCATTTGAATATTGAGTTCCAATCGCTGCATTAATTTCTGCATCAATATCGTTTTCGATTGATGTCATTTCGTTATAAGCAGCTGAAAGAGCCTCTTCTTTATTAACTTTTTCTTTCATGTTTTCTAAAAGAGCTTGAGCATTGTTGTCGCTCATAGAAATCATTTGTTTATTAATTTTTTGTGATGTAATAGCAACTTTATGACGAGCCTTAAGAGTTTTAATTTCACCTTCCCAATGGTTAATTTGTTGTTTTAAGTTGTCAATTTTTGTTTCCATAGTGTTAGCCATAGACTCATAATTTTTAACGTCTAAAGTTGATTTTTTAATCATTTCAATAGCCATTTGTTTTTTCTTTAGAGCTTCAGAAGCTAATCTGTCGGCTTTAGCTGCATCTAATTCGCCATTTTGACCTTTTTGAACGATTGTTAGGGCTTTCTTTTCGTAGTCTTTTGCAACTTCTGTTTGTTGTGCAATAACTTCTTTTGCTTCAATTGCAAGCGCTTTTACTTCTGCAAGGTTCTTCATGCTTGCATCATAATCTTTTTTTAAATCTCGAATAGCTTGTTCAGCCATTAAGATTGGGTCTTGAATATGGTTTACAAATGCATGTAAAAATGATTGTAATACTTTAAATAATTGTTTGAAAATGTTCATTAGTTTTCTTCCTCTTCCTGTTGTGTAGCGTGTTTATTTTCAAAATATTGATATGCTTGTTTTATCATACTAATACGTTTTTCTGCTGCAGCTTTTTTCTTTTCGTCGTCAGCAAAGTTTTCTGGTGCAAACTTTTTCATCAAAGTTTCGTAGTGAGCCTTGATTTCGTCAAAGTCTACATTTTCTTCTGATTTGAAGCCTAAAAGTTTCATGTAATGTTCATCAATAGAAATCTTTTCGCCATCATCAGGGAAAAGAGGTTTTCCATAAGCAGCTTCAGCTTCTTCAAGTTCTCTATCCATTTCTTCAAATGCATCTTTTAGAGGTATGTCCTCTTTTTCTACGGTTGATTTAATTTTATCAACAGCTGTTTTTAAAATATTTTTTAAGTCTTTCATAATACCTAGAATAATAGCATATTGCGCCTAAAAAATGCAATATTATGTTAAGTTATTCAAATTTTTGTAGAAGGTTTTTATTTGTTTGAATAACTCAAGCACAAACATTTTTTTCTTTTCCTCGTCTTTGTCCAAAACAAGTTTGGTAAATCTCAACAATTCTATTTGAACATATTCGCTCAAAATCATTGAAGATGTTATTTTTGTTATAATATTTGTTGCGTAATCAAAGAAGGAAGGGTGTTCTAAGTACATTTCAAACCATTCATCAATAGCATTGATAAGTGGTTGTATTCGTGCTTCTTCCTCTTTGAAAACTTCTTTTGCCTTGTCAATCAACTTTTGAGGATTAAAAGTTGTTGTATCAATAAAATTATCTAAAATTTCTCGGGCATCAGTTTTTTCAGGCTTTATAATTTGAATTATATTTTCTAAATTATCGTACTTCATTCCATTAATAAATGCGCCAAATGTAGTTAAATTAAATAAATTTACATTCTTGTCTTGTGCAAAAAATGCCTCAAATTGTTTTATGAAGCAAGCATAATCGACACGAGTTTTTATGTATTCGCCTGTAATGCTTTTTATTTCTGTTGTCTCGTGAACAATATTCTGAATTTTTACGCTAGATTGTGTGTTTGTAACTACATTTTTGTCGTCGCAATAAGCTGTATCATTTTTGAAGGCTAAATCTACACCAGCAAAAATTATGTTTTTACATCCCAGTAATCTCGCACATTTATATGCTGTAATTGTGCTTGTACCGGCAGATTCAAGTAATTTTATTTCGCCTAGCATTTTTGTTGCAATTTTTTGTGCGCAAATACTGTTTTTAGTAAAATATGTGAACAAATTTTTGCATGGTAATGAATATACGTAATTATCCGCTTTTATGTCGACAATAAAATTAACTTCTTTTAAATATTCCAAATCTTGCGTAAAAGATTGCTTTACCCATTGGGCGTCAACAATTACACAAAAATCAGGTGTAATTCCGTTTTTACGCAAGGTCTCTAAAGTTCTATGTACTGTAAAAATTACAAAATTTTCTCTATTTTGTTTAATTTTTTCAATATTATCCTTTAATGAAGGCCCTGCACCTAAAACTAAAGCTGTTTTATTTTTAAATTTATTCTCTAGCAAATTTACAGGATAGCGTTGCTTAAAGTTAGTAAAACTTTTAATTGAGTTATCAATCCAAATTTTTGACATCTTTTTTATAGTGTTCATATCAACAATTTTTTCTTGACAAGTTTCAAAAATACGTTCTGTTAAAACGGTAAATTCGCTTGGCTTTTGCAATACATAATTTTTTAAGAATAAAAATTCAATCTTATCCTCAAGCAAATATTTCTCGCCAATATATTTTGTGCAATCTGTCAAATTGTTTGTTATATAAAGCCTACCGTCTTTAAAATATTTAGTTAAATCAACGTATTCGCAAGTGAAGCGAATAATATCAATTTCAGGTTCATAAAGAATTAATTGAGTGACACTTTCTGTATGTGCATAATCTAGTAAATTTCCCAAGCCTAGTCCAAAAATTACGATAAAATCGTGTCTTGATGTTGCAGATTTAATCTGTTCAGCATAAATTGCCTTAGCGCTTGCAATAGGGCTTGGTGTATCATCAACGTATTTGTTATTTCTGGTTAATATATATTCGCCAAATTCGTTTTTGATTGCACTCAAATTTCTAGAGGCTTCTTCAAGTGTGACATGTTCAAGTTTGTATGCCAATACCTTATTAACTTTTCTTATAGCTTCCAAATTCTTTTTAAACATAATTCAAATTTATCATAATGTTTGAATTTATTGAATAAGCTAAAAAGATGATTAAATCAAGTTTTTTACTAATACTTTACTTTAGTTTTTGTTTAGCAAATAATATTGTTGTTAATAATTAAAGAAGGAGAATTCTTATGTGGGAAAAAAATGTTAACATTAATGATGTAAAAGAAATTAGAACTCGCACTACTGTTTATTTTGGTGTTGGTGCTATCAAAAAAATTGATGATATTTTAAAAAACTTAAAAGCAAAAAATGTAGATAAAGTTATTGTTATGTCAGGTAGAAATGCTTATAAAGCAACAGGCGCTTGGGACGTAGTTGAAAAAGCATTAAAAGACAATGGCATTGGTTATGTAAACTTTGACCAAGTTACTCCAAACCCAACAACTCACCACGTAAACGACGCTACAAAGATGGCTCGTGACTTTGGTGCAAAAGCGGTTATTGCTATCGGCGGTGGTTCTCCTACTGATGCTGGTAAATCAGTAGCTATCTTACTTGAATATAATGATAAACAAGCAGAAGATATTTATGAATTTAAATTCACTCCAGAAAAAGCTGCTCCAATCGTTTCAATCAACCTAACTCACGGTACAGGTACAGAAACAAATAGATTTGCAGTTGTTACTGTTCCAGAAAAGAACTTTAAACCTGCTATCGCTTACGATTGTATTTATCCAACTTTTGCAATTGACGATCCAGCTTTAATGGTTAAATTATCACCAAAACAAACACGTTACGTTTCAATTGACGCTGTAAACCACGTTGTAGAAGCTGCAACATCAACAGTTGCATCACCTTATGCAATCACACTTGCAAAAGAAGTTGTTGCATTAGTTGCAAAATACTTACCAAAAGCAATTGAAAATCCAGAAGATTTAGAAGCTAGATATTTCTTAGCTTATGCAGCTATGATGGGTGGTGTAAGTTTTGATAACGGTTTATTACACTATACACACGCTCTTGAACACCCTCTAAGCGGTGTAAAACCTGAATTATCACATGGTTTAGGTTTAGCAATGTTGTTACCAGCTGTAATTAAAGAAATCTATGCTAACCAATCTTATGTATTAGCTGATGTTTTAGCACCATTAGTTTCTGGCTTAACTGGCGCTCCTGAAGAAGCTGACAAAGCAGCTAAAGGGGTTGAAACTTGGTTGAAATCAGTTGGCGTAGCTGAAAAATTAGAAGATGAAGGCTTCTCTGAAGCTGATGTTGAAAAGTTAGTTAAATTAACTTACGAAACTCCATCACTTGCCGGATTGCTTGCAATCGGTCCTTGTGGTGACGGCAAAGAAGTTGTTGAAGCAATTTACAGAAATTCTCTAAAACCAATGGCATAATCTAAAGGTTAAATAAACAAAGAGGCGCAGGCTGAAAGCCTGCGCCTTTTCTTTATTTAACTGAATATATCAAAATTCAACCAAAAAACAATGTCATTCTGAACTTGTTTCAGAATCTCATAATTTTTCCAATAAAAAATTTACCTATCCGTCATACTGCGCAAACGGAGTACGTTGCGGTATCTTTTATTTTTTATTCCACCATTCTTTTTCTTTTTTGCGACGAAAAGAAAAAGAACGGTTGCAAGAAAAAGAAACACGCAAATCAAAAACAACCACTAAATTCAACCAAAAACGTGTGAACTCGTTTCACTCAAGCAGCACACGTTTTGCTGTTGTTTCATTAAGTGGTTGTAAATGATTTTATGTCACCCTGAACTTGTTTCAGGGTCTCATATTTTTTCCAATAAAAAAATTACCTATCCGTCATACTGCGCAAACGAAGTGTGTTGCGGTATCTTTTTATTATTTCAACTCTAAAATACATTCGGGTTGAAGTTTTGTTTGTGTACGAGGTTGCATTGATGCTCCATAACCATGAACGGTGTAAATTTTATTTCTTAATGCAACCCACATTCCGTCAACTTCGTATTTATCAAGCTCAATATTGCTAGAGGTTGGAATTCTACTATAATCAATAAAAATCACGTTGCAGGTTTTGGGAACATTATAACTATTTATAATTTTTTCAGCCCCTGTTTTTGTCCATTCAAACAATGGAAATACTGAAATTTGTTCAACTGCAATCAAAATTATGATAAGCCATTTTATAACATTTTTGTTCAAGTTTTGTATCGTATAAGCTGAAATTATTGCAAATATAGGAATTAAGATATTGAAATATCTTACCAAAGCTCTAATTGCCCCACCGCCAATTACGTAATCATAAATTATTTTTTCGATAAATATGAAATTCATTATCGAAAGAACGCATAATATAATTGCAATGCAATATCTTCTATACGTTTTTAATTTTATTAGTCCGTAAATTAAAAATAAAGTTGTGAAAATTCCAAGTCCATAATAAGTATTTTCGCTAAAACCTTCTAGCTTAAAGAAAATAAGGTTATCTAAAAAGCTATTGTTTAAAATTCCGTTTAAAAATGTCGTTTGGAACATTTTTACAACTTCAAATGGAAATTTCAAAACCTCGTTTTGCAAATAATGATAGGCTAATGGCGTAATTAAAATTGCGTAAAATACAAGGTTGCTCAAAATTATTTTGTAGTAATTTTTTATAAATGAAAATAATTGAGCTCTGTAATCTTTAAAGCATAAGAAAATTATTAAAGTTAAGCCTAATGCGAAGAAGAACAACCAACCAAGATAAAAACTTGTATAAAGTTGCAATGCCAAAAATATTGTACCAATAAATGAAAACCATTTTTTATCTTTTGATTTTAAGAAGAAAATTACTGCAAAAACGCTTAAAAATTGACTGAAAATTTGAACATGTCTCAATTGTTCTTGTCTAAATAAGCAAAAAGTGAATATGAAACTCCCAAAAGCACAAGCTAAGTCACTAAATTTGAAATATTTTTTAAGCAAATAATAAAAACTTGCAAAATTTAGTGTGCAAAGAGCTATAATTGTTAGCATAAACGAATTATAGCTATCAAATAAAAATCTAAATGGCACGTAAATTAACCCGAGTCCGAACAAGCAATCCGAAGTTGCTAGTGCATTTGTTGAAGGATAATACATAGGGGGACTCCACAAGGCTTGGTGAGGTGCGATTTGTTGTACATATAACCAAAAATGTTCTAATAAATAAACTATATACCTTGAATCAATATAATCTCCTGCCAATGCTTCAAAATTGCTTGTAAAAAATGGATAAAAGAAAATACCTAATCCTAAAATTAAGAATAAAATTGCATATTTAAGACTAAGTATTTTCTTCATTTATAACCTATTTTACAGTTGTCATGTTGTAATATTCCGGTTGAATGCCTCGTTTGTATTCAACTGCAGGATTACCAAACAACATTACATAAGCGATTTTGTGAGTTTTTGGAATTTCCAAGCGTTTCATAACTTTTTTGCTTAGTGGAATTGTCCAGAAACCTAGACCGCACCATAAAGTTCCAAGACCTAATGTTTGTGCATATAATTCAAAATAACTCAAAGCAATTGTTGGGTCAATATCTTTGCAAGGTGCTTTTTTGTTTACAGAAACAATAACCGCATGAGGTGCATCTCTAAAAATAAAGTCATTATTGCGTTTCATAATTGCGTTTTTGTAGCTTTTTAGTTTTGAACCAAATGGCATAAATTTTACGATTTTTTGTAAATCTGTATACAAATCGTCTTTCACAGACTCCATTACATCAATATCTTCAATGAATGAAAAATGCAAATCCTTAAAGTTACAGCCTGTTGGAACCCAATTTAGCATATTTTTCAATTTTTGCATTTTTTCTTTATCAATATTTTCGTGTTTGTATTGTCTGCAACTTCTTCTATTTTCTATTAAGTTCATAAAGTCGTCAGAATTTACGCTATGTCTGTTTGGTGCAGAATTGTCTGGATTTCTGTCAAAAGACGAAATTGCGCCGTTTGGGCAAATTGCAAGACAGTGTTGGCAACCTAAACAATTTGTTGCATTGCTATAAGGATAACCTTCTTCGTCTATTTGAATAGCTTTAACTAAGCAATCTTTAGCGCATAAACCACATTTTATGCATTTTTCTTTATCAACTTTAAAGTTTAATGGTGTTTTCATTTTTTTACCTCTATTATTGGAATGCGCACATTCTATGTACACGAACAAAGTTTGTTCTACCTGTGATTAATTTTGGAATTGAACCGATAATGATAACTCTATCATCTTTTTGGAATGTAGTTTTTTCAAGTAGTAACTTGTCTATTTTTTTCAACAAGTTGTCAGTCAAATCTACGTCCCAATTTTTTAAAGTTGGGTGAATATCCCAATATAAGTTCAATTTTCTGCAAGTTTTTTCCATATCAGAAACGGCAATAACAGGAACTTGTGGTCTTAATTTTGACAACAATCTTGTTGTGTAACCTGTGTGAGTAAATGCTAGGATTGCTTTTGCGCCCAAGTAATCAGCCATCTTTACTGCTGCGCTTGCAATTGCTTGGGGTGTAGGTTCGTAATCTTCGTTCATTTCTAAATCAATGTTATAACAGCAGAAAGGACTGCTTTCAACATCTCTAGCAATTTTTGCCATCATTTTAACTGCTTCAACAGGGTATTTTCCCATTGCAGTTTCGCCAGATAACATTACTGCGTCTGCGCCATCAAGAATTGCGTTTGCAACGTCAGATGCCTCTGCTCTTGTTGGAATTGGTTCCTCAATCATTGATTCAAGCATTTGAGTTGCCACGATACAAGTTTTTCTGTGATTGAAAGCAGATTCAATAATTTGTTTTTGAACCATTGGCACTTTTTCTGGTGACAATTCAATACCTAAATCGCCTCTTGCAACCATTACTGCGTCTGTTGCATCTAAAATTTCTTCAATATTTTCAACGGCTTCAGGTTTTTCAATTTTAGAAATTACGGGAATATCTGCGCCAAAGTGACTAATGTATTTTTTTGCTAACAAAATGTCGTCTTTGTCTCTAACAAATGACAAGGCAATGTAATCAGCCTCGTGTTCAACGGCAAATTTAATAAATTCAACGTCACGTTCAGTAATAGCTGAAACGCTACCTGTACTACCAGGAACATTGATACCTTTTCTTGGTTTCAACAATTCGCCGTGTAATACTTTAACATGAACTCTTTTGCCTTCCTTTTTAGTTACTTGAATTTTGATTTTGCCGTCGTCTAACAAAATACATTCGCCTTCGTGAACGTCATCGGCAATACCTTTGTAGTCTACAGGTACAATTTCAGGGTCTGTTTGTTCTAAACCGTATTCCAAAACTAATTCCATACCTACTTCAAGTGGAATTGGCTTAATCAAGTTTCCAACTCTGATTTTAGGACCTTGCAAGTCTACTAAAATTGGAATAAATATTTTTAATTTTTTTTCGATTGCTCTGATTCTATCAATAGTTTTTGCGTGTTCTTCTGCTGTGTTGTGAGAAGTGTTTAAGCGGAACATTGTAGCCCCAGCTAAAACCAATTGTTCAATAATTTCTTCCTCGCAACTGGTAGGTCCAAGAGTTGCAACAATTTTTGTTTTGTTTCTTTTTTGCTTAATCATAAAATTATCCCTTATATAAAAATGTTTTAAATTGTATTTTTTACACTTATATATTATAATCGGTAAATTTTACAATACAATAGGCGGTCAAAACCACGTTTTGACCGCCTTTAAGAAAATTTTGATATCTGAAATTTTATTTCTTTTCTGCCTTTTTTCTGGCTTCATCTTTAGCTTGAAGGGTATCAACAAATTTTTTTACATTCATTTTCTTTGCGTCTTCAAGTTTCATGTTATATTTATTTTTCAAGAATGCGTCAATTTCTTTTTCTGAAACAATACCATCTTTGTTTGCATCAAATTGACCTTGAATTTTTTGAATTGTTTTGTCTTTTACAAAAGGTTTTCCAAATATTGAAACAGAACCTTTTACAAGGTTTTTTATTTCTGAGTTGTTTAAACCGTTTCCGTCTTTGTCATATTGTTGCAAAACGTCACCAACGTTACGTTTTAGTGTCTTGTTGTTAATTCCTAATGAGTAGTCCATAAATCTTCCTATTTTTATATTACTATAATATTATAAACCAATAAAAATAAAATTTATTGCGGGTATTTTTAGATTTGTTTACAAATTTATACATAAATTTCATATATTTAATGTATTTGTTGTTTTAAAATATGCGCTATACTTTTGCTATGACTGAAAATTTAATTAATGGAACAGAAAAACAAATTGTAGATTTTTCAAGAGTGGCTATGTTTAAGGGTAACCCTAAATATGAACAAGCAATTTCTCGCATGACAGAAATCTATAAAACAGATTATGACAAGCGTTCACCATTTGAACGTGATGAGCATAGAATTTTACATTCAACTGCGTACAGGCGTTTAAAAAATAAAACGCAAGTTTTCTTTGCAACAGACAATGACCATATTTGTACACGTATTGAGCATGTTTGCCATGTTGCATCAATTGCTGAAACAATTGCAAAAGTTTTAAACTTGAACTTAGAACTTGTAAATGCAATCGCAATTGGGCACGATTTGGGTCACGCACCATTCGGACATCAAGGCGAATACATTTTAAACGATATTGTGAACGAGTACGGTATTCAAAAACGATTTTGGCATGAAGGTAATAGTTTGAATTTTGTTGATAATTTAGAAACATTACCAGATTATCAAGGTCATCAACAAAATTTGAACTTAACTTATGCGGTTCGTGACGGCATTGTTTGTCACTGTGGTGAAGTTAATGATAAAGTTTTAAAACCGAGAGATGAATTTTGTGATTTGTCTTCAATTCAATTCGCAAGTCACTTATCGCCATTTACTTATGAAGGCTGTGTTGTAAAATTATCTGATACTATCGCATATTTGGGTAGAGATATTGAAGATGCTTTGATTTACAACATTTTAACAGAAACTCAAAAGAAAGAATTAGAACATATTATTCAAGTTGCGTTTCCAAACGAAAGATTGCAAAACGTAAGCACAAATATTTTGACTTACTACTTTATTCGAGACTTATGCCAAAACTCAAATATTGAAGAAGGTTTGAAGTTTACCGATAGCACATTTGAAATGATGAGAGTTATCAAGGCTTATAATACTGAAAATATTTGTGGTCATGATAGATTGAAACCTTTCAAAAAATATGCAAGGTTGATTATTGAAACAATTTTCGAAAAAGTTGATAAATATTTTGGAGAAGATATACTAGGTGCAATAGAAAAAGAATCTACATTGTACCCAACACTAACATCTTATTTTAGAAAATGGTTAGTAAGATATACAGAGATTGCTTTGGACGAAAAAGAAAGAATGCAATGTCAAAACAAGGTTGTTTATGATTATAAAAATCAACAATCTTATAGAAAGTCTGTAATTGATTTTATTTCCGCAATGACAGATAAATTTGCAATCAAAATCTTTAATGAAATTATCAGTTTTACGTAAAAAAGGATAGTAAATGAAACTAAAAATTTTATCAATCGTGTCAGTTGCAGTTGTGATGATGCTTTGCATAAGCCACATAGAGGCAAACGCAGGTGTAAATAAAAATATTACATCATTGACCTTTGCCCCAGAAATTCAAATGTATAAATAATTGAAGATGTTTAAAAAAAACGGTGCGAGTTGGCATTTAGCCAACCCGCACCGTTTTTATAAAGTCTTTTCTTTCTTGGTTTGTCATAATAATTATCATTTACTTGTAGGATGTAAAATTCATTTTTATTTTTTATCATGCAAGAATAAACACTAGACTCGAGGGCTTTATATATGACAAAAAATGTGACGTTGCAAGAGGCAATGAGAACGCTTCCTGAGCAAACGAAAAAAATCCAACATATAAAACTATTTTCAAAATCTTTTTCATTAGAGGAAATTCAAAAAAAACATGCTCAATTAGACAAAGAATATGATAAAATAAAATCAAATTTATTCAAGGATTCTTTCTCAGGGTATGGTTTTGATTCTCTGTCAACTGTCGATGAATATAAAAATGTTGTTGAAGATAAATTAAAGAAAAAGGCTTTTGATATAGAGTTAATAGATTATTGTCATTATATTCAAGGTGGTTCTAAATTTGATGAATATTTAAAGAGAATAGATTTCGAATCAGAATTTCAAGATTATTTGAAAACGAAAGGTTGTGAATCATCAGAAGATTTGAAAGCCCTTAATGAATCAGGTTTTAAAACAGTTTCTGATTTAAAAAAGGCAGTAGAAAAATCACTTAATATTTTTGATATAAACATTGCAAGTACAGGCATGAAGACAGATGTTATTAAAGATAATATTAAAAATATTATGGAAAATGCAACCCTAAAAGAGTTGAGTAATTATATGAAAACATCTTCAAATGATTTTTATGTATCTCAAGTTAAAGCAGCTTTAAATTTGTTTAAAGATACAATTGATGATAAAGATATTTTGACTGATTTTCAAGATGCTATGGAAGAATACTTAAGAAGAATGATGAAACTTTCTAGCTCTGACGATAAAGAAGACGCTTTGATTAAAGAGCTGTACAAAATTCGACAAAAGGACAGAAATAAAGATCTAAAAACGGAAGATGAAGAAAATGAAGAAACTGAAGACGAGGTAGAAGGTGTTGTCGATAAAAGAGAAGTGAATAAACTTGAAACTAACATAGATACCTTCCTAAAAGGTTTAATGGCAAAAGAAAGCTATGGCGCACAAGCTAAGGCAAATGTCTAGGAGAGGAAAAATTATGACACTAGCTATTTCATCCAACAGTCTGTCTATCACAACGGATTATACTTTTAAAACAAATAAAACTGTAACAACAGAACAAAATGATAGATAAAATTCGTTTTTAGAAATTCTTGAAAAAGAAGAAGAGGAAGCAAGAAACAATGAACTAAAAAAAATAGAAGAAGCTTTTGATACAGTTAACAAACAATCAGAAAAAGTTTCTTCCAACGAAAAGACTTTCTCCGTTGATACAGAACTGCAAAAAATTAATGCACAAAAAGCTTATGCCAAATAACATTATAAACGAGGAAAATTTATGACAAATGAAATTTACTTAAACCGCATTTTAGGTACAAATATTTCAACAAATAACAAATTAAATACAATAAATGTTGGTACAAATGAATTTGAAACAAATTTGTCTTTTGCTATGTCAAAGTATGATTTTCCAGAAATAGATACTAGTTATTTGAAAGAAAAAGGGTGTAATAACGCAAAAGAACTTGAAATATTGCAAGAAAAATACCATAATTCTAGAGATTTCTTAAATGAACAAGTAAAAGCTAAGTTAAGAGAACTGAATTTAGAAATATACAAAAATGGCGGGTCTGACATATATTTTTTAGACAAAATTGATAATTTAGTAAACGATGCTAGTGTTGAAGATTTGAATGAGTTTTTAGAAAATTCCAAGTCTGATTTATTGAATTTAGCAAAAGCAGGTAAAGAACTTATGGGGAAATATTTAGATTTGACGTTTGAAATTAAAGATATGCTAGCAAAAATGGAAAATTTTATCAAGAAATTGGAAGAAGCTATGGCAAAACATGAATATATTGAAGATGTTTTGTTAGAAGAAATGGACAAAGACGATGAAACAAAACAAAGTGAAATGGTTTTAGAGTCAGCATTTAAAGAAGACATCAAGGAAACGGCAGATGAGAAAAAGCCTTTTGTATATGGTTACACAGATGATACAGAAAATAAGCGAATGGTCTCTTTAGTATCTTACGAGTAATAAAATTTTAATACAAAGAATGGCGTGCAAGCGTAATTGCCTGCATTCCATTCTTTGTATGCTATAATTAAGAAAAAGGTTGGTGATATGAAAGTTTTAAGTAAACAGAAGAATTCAAGAATGTGTTTTATTTGCGGTATGGATAATCCAATGGGATTCAAATCGCAATTTTATAATATGGAAGATGGAAGTGTTATAACGCCTGTGCGTTACAAGGTTGAACATCAAAGTTTTCCTCAACGTGTACACGGCGGGCTTATTGCAACAATGCTAGATGAACTTGCTTGTCGTGCGTATTGGGTAAACGGCGATTACACTCTTGGGGTTACAACCTCAATGGAATTGAAATACAGAAAACCTGTTCCGTACGAAGAAGATTTGTTTGCTCAAGGTTATTTAATTATGGACAAATCAAGAATGTTCAAAACCTTCTCTAAAATTATTGATGCAGAAGGTACTGTATTTGCAGAAGCAACAACTACTTATTTGAAACTTCCGCCTGAAAAAATTGCTCAAAATGTAGATGTTCATACAGAAATGCCATACTTGATAGAAGATTGTATAAAAGAATTTCATTACGTTTCTAAAATGAATTAATTATTATAAGTAGGGGCGAAGCGGTTAACCGCTTCGCCCCTTAAAAGTATTTAAACTTTAAATCAGACTATTGACCGAAAGCTCTTGTTGTAACTTTTTTGAAGCCTAAAATGTTTTTAGTTGCTTGGTCAGCGTGTGATAATGAGTTGATTCTGCCGTTTTGCATAGCTTGTTTAACACTGCAGTTGCCTAATGCAACAATACCGAAGTATGATGTGCAAGTTGCTGTACCCATTTTTGCTGGAGCAACAGAACCAGAACCTAATAATTGGTGAGTTGTATCTTGGTATACGATACCAAATGGTTCAGATGCTACTGCTGGCATAGCCATAACTGATAATAAAGCTAAAGTTGCGAATAATTTTTTCATGTCTTTCTCCTTTCAAAAAATTTGCTACTCTATAATTAATGTTCAAAAATAAATTTAAACCTTAATGTCTGTTATAATGTGCGTCGTAAAAAATACTTCTTGTATTCTTCTCTTGATACTCCCCCGTAAACAAGTTCCCTATAAATAAAATATATCTCCTACGTAAAAAAAAGTTTATACTAACCTTATAAGGCATGTCAATATTTTTTTTTTAATATTAATAAATTTAAAACAACACTTTTTATAGGAGTTACAATGAGTGGAAATGGACTATAAATAGCAAAAAAAGAGCCACATTTCTGTGACTCTTTTTTGTTTATAACCAATTTTAAAATTAGTATCTGTAGTGTGCGAAAGCTTTGTTAGCTTCAGCCATTTTGTGAGTATCTTCACGTTTTTTGCATGCTTGACCAGCACCGTTTGAAGCATCAATTAATTCGCTTGTTAATTTATCAATGAATGATTTACCGCTTCTGTTTTTAGCTGCTGCGATTAACCAAGATGAAGAAAGAGCAAAACCACGATCTGCTTTAACTTCTAGAGGCACTTGGTAAGTAGAACCACCGATACGTCTAGCTTTAACTTCTAACAATGGAGTTGCATTTGTTAATGCTTTTTCAAAAATTTCCATTGGTTGTTCGTTAGTTCTTTCTTTAATTCTTTCTAAAGTTGAATAGAAAATTCTTTCAGCCAAAGATTTTTTACCACGTCTCATAATTCTGTTGATGAATTTTGATACGTCTACGCTGTTATACATTGGATCTGCAGCAGGAATTCTTCTTGCTGGTTTAGAACGTCTTGACATTATTTACCTCCTTTAGCACGTTTAGCACCGTATTTAGAACGGCTTTGTGCTCTATTTGCAACACCTGCAGTATCTAAAGTACCACGGATGATGTGATATCTAACACCTGGAAGGTCTTTAACCCTACCACCACGAATAAGAACAACGCTGTGTTCTTGTAGGTTGTGTCCGATACCTGGAATGTATGAAGTAACTTCAAATCCGTTTGTTAACTTAACTCTGGCAACTTTTCTTAGTGCTGAGTTTGGTTTTTTAGGAGTTGTTGTATAAACTCTTGTGCAAACACCACGTCTTTGAGGACATTCCATCAAGGCTGGTGATTTTGTTTTGTCTACTAGCTTTTTACGTTCTCGACGTACAAGCTGATTGATTGTTGGCATAATTTCTCCTTATATATGATTTATTAATTTTTCGCCTAAACCTTAGTTGGACTTTTCAGCACAAAAATACAGCTAAGTGTTATTGTACTATCTATATAACAACAAGCAAAAAGGATTGTCAACCATTGAAATTAATTATTTGTACTTTTTGTTAAGTTTTTTCAAGAAAAAATTCTAGTACAAATTTTTATAATTATCTTGAAGTTGCTTTTGATAAAATTTTACCGTCTTTTGCTGAAATTTCTACACAAATTCCATAAAAATTAGTTGCATTAATGTTTCCGTCATCTCGTTTGAACATGCCAACATAAGGTGTTGTCATTTTTATTTCAGGAAATCTTTCTTTGAATGGTTGAACTGTCCAAAGAAATTGACCTGTAAAATCAAATGCAATAATGTTATCTAACATTGGATTTTCATTTGGTACATCAAGCATAACGACAACTTTATCATCTAGAACAATTGCGTTGTAAATGTTCAAATCAAAGCTAATTGATTTATCGTCTATATTTAATTTATTTTCTTCAAAACTAACTTCTGGCATTTATTTATCCTTTTATTGTGGTAATGCTTTCATTCCGCCGTAGATTTTTGGTTTTTTGTCACCAACTAAGAAGTATTGAGTTCCGCCACCGTTACCCCAGCCTTCAAGTGGATTACATTTACCTGTGTACATTTGAACGCCTTCAGGAACTTCTACTTCTACAACGTATCTAGGCATTGCAGGAAGTGCAAATTTGTCTTTGATTTGAGCCGCAGTTAAACCTTCGATTTCATCATAAGGCATTAACCAAGCACCTTTTGCAAATGAAGACCATTCACCTTCTTTTACTGGTTGACCGTCGTTGTATACACGTACAAATTTTGTTGGTTTGTCTGTTTGAACTAACGCTGATGGAGTTTCTCCGCCTAAGAAACCAGGTTCTTTGAAACCGTAGTCTCTAGCCAAAATTTCATTAACTTCATCGCCTGACATTTGTTGTAAAACAGTTGTTCGTGATTTAATGTCAGTATTTACTGTGATATCAACTTTTCTCTTGTCTAAGATTTTTTGTAATGCAATTTTTTGAGCAGGGTCTGTAACCGCATCAATTTGTTTTTGCATAGCCTTTAAGTCAACATTTAATGTGTTTACATCAGCTGCAAATTGTTTTTGAATTTTTTTGAAAGTCTTATCGTCAAATGCGACTTGTCCGTTTGCAGATTTTGCAATTGCGCTGTCTAAAGTTAAGCCTTTTGCTGCAGCTTGACTCCTTGAAGCACTAGCTGCGTCAAGTGTTCGTTGAACCATACCAGCTTCAACACCTTGCAATGAAGTATTGTTTGTACCAGAGAAGTTACCAATTGCGTGTGGGCTTTGGATTTTACCGCCTCTTGTTACGTCTGCAACTTCGTTTACAAGTGTTACATTACCAACGTGTTCTGATGCGTTAGAAATAATATCTCCGTTAACTATGTAGTTGATAGTGTTATTATGGTCTTTTAAACCTCTTGCAACACCGTCAGCAGAATCAACTAAACTTCTTGTACCAACTGCGTCAAAAGAAATACCTAAAACGTCGTCGTATTTAGATGAAACTAATTCAGTTAAAGCGCCACCTAAAGAGTGTCCTGTAACGACAATTTTCTTGTCAGGATTTGCAGCTCTAACTTGTTCCATAAAGTCTACTGCGTTTTGGAATTGGTCTGGTAATTTTCCAGAAAGCATTTGGTGGTCAACTCTTAAGTCGCCCATATCATCAGAGCCTCTGAATACAACCATTACTACGCCGTCTTTTTCAAGAGCTTTTGCGTGAAAACCGTTTTCTGCTGAAACTTGAGTTTGTTGTTTCCAACCGTTGTGAGCAATTTCTCTATCGCCATAAGCCATACCAGCCATGTTACCAGCATCTTGAACGATATCTAATCTATCTTGCAAGCCCATTTGTTGAACTTTATCGTTTTGACTAAATGTGCCCCAGCCTTTTACGTTGTCACCTTCAAGTGCAGAGCCTGCAGTACCGCTAGCTCTAAATCTGTCTTCAAGACCTACTAAGCCAGTGCCGAATTCTGTTCTTGATGAACCATTGCCCAATAAGTTTTCAATATCAGCAACCGATTCGTTGTGTTGAGACATTCTTACATCATAAGTAATGCCTCTAGCTTCGCCAGATTGAACTTCAAAGCCATTGCCAACTAATGCACGACGAGCTGGTGCATTTCCTGCTTCTGTTGCAGAAAGTGTTGTTGTATAACGGTGATGTTCGTCTGTGGCTACGCCTAACCAACCGCTATTTATATCATCTAATTTGCTTTCATCAATTTCAAATGCTTTTGCCATTGCACGATCTTCTAATTTGTTTTGAACATATTGACCGCCTAAAGATGAAACAGCTGAAATGATTGTGTTTTCAAGAGTTACTTGACCTGTTTTTATGTATTCTGAACCTGCATCAATTGCAGTATCAGAGGCAGTTCTAAGCGCATAAGTTGCTGCTCTGTTTAAGCCTAAATTGCCGATTGCTTTTGATGCGCCACCACTAAGAACAGTTGTAACACCGTCAATGGTAGCGTTACCTGCAATTTGCGTGAACTCTTGCATTGATAAACCGTCTTTTGAAGATGCTCTATCTGAAGCATCAACTGTAATTGACAACGCTGTTGAGCCTGCAGCTGCTGCCAATAATGGAACTGCTGTACCACCTGTTGCGATACCAATTACTACTGCGCCTGCTGTTTTGATACCTTGTTTTAATACGTAAGCGCCTGTTTCTTGTGAAGCGTTATAGTCTCTAACACGTCTTGCAACATTGTTTTTGGTACCAAAGGTTGCAGTGTAAGAGCTTTCATATTCGCTCTTAACTTGACGGAATGACTTACCTCCTGTAGCTCGCATTGTTTGTTGATGTAATAATGTGCTACAAGATTTTGCACGTTTTGATAAAAATTCATATTTCTTATCCATTGATGCAGTTTTAGGGTTAATGCCAGCTTTTTTCATTTCGGCATTGATTTGTTGTAAGCCAGCTTTTGAGTTGCCCATACCTATAAAGTTAGCAAATTTGTTTAATTCTCTATTATAAACTTGTTCTTTTGTTGCAGTTGTCACAACTTGACCACCACCATTAGGGTATGCTTGGTAATGACTTTCTTCTCTAAGAGTTGTGCTAGACATTAAGGTTTTCATTTTTGAATTGAAAGATGTTTCAACTGAATAATGAGCTGATGCTTTTTTGTATTGTGCAGATTTCTTTTGATATCCCGCAACTTGTACTGGGTCAAATTCTACGCCATAAGTTTCTTTAAACCTAGCTTTAAATTCAGCATCTGTTTTTGTTCTAGCTAATTCGTTTGCTTGGTGTTGAGCTGTGTTTAAATCTGCTTTTACGGCACTTTCTCTGTTTTTAGAATTCCAAGCGCCACTCATCCAATCAACAGTTTTACCAGCCCAACCGTCGTGGTCTAATTGAGTTTGTAAATCTTTTCTTGCGCCTCTAACTTGTGCGTTTAATAAAGTTACTGTTGCTACTTTTTGTTGGTGAGGTGTGCGAGATTGAGCAGCTTTAATGTCGGCTTTTGACATAGCTTCTCTATTTTCGATAGCTTGCATTAAGCCATACATTACTTCACTTGCACCTTCTTTGTCGTTGTTATATTTGCTCATTTCTTTTTTGAAATTAGCAATATGAGAAGCATCTACACCGACAGATTTTGCTCTTTGTAATAACTTGCTAGTAATACCATTGATGGCAGTTTTTCTTGGGTCTTTTGAAGAATCCAAAGTTTTACTTGATTTTTCGTCCCAAATAGCTTCCATCATTGATTCATCTGGAGATTGTTTTTGATATGCTCTTAATGTTTCAACAACATTGCCAGCATTAATTTTTCTTAATTCTGCTTGAAATTCTGGCTTTGAAACTGAATCCCAAGTTGCTGCGTGCATTTGTTTATGCAAGCTACTTGCGATTGCGGTACCTTGTTTTGTTGCAACGGCTTTGCGTTGAGCTTTTTGTTTTTCTTCTGTGCTCTGAGCTTGTGAAGGTTTTGCGCTACCTTGAGTTGCACCACTTTGTTGAGCTTCTTGTTGACGTCTTAATTCTTCTTGACGTCTTAATTCTTCTTCACGTCTGATTTCAGCTTGTGTTTTTAATGCTGTTAATTTTGAGCCTTTTTTAGGAACTTCAATTGTTGGATTCATTATTCTAAGTTCGTTAGCTCTATCGTTTACTTGTTCATTTGTAGGCTTTGTAATACCTTCAGAAGCTAACATTTCTCTTGAATATTGATACCAATTTGAGTAATTTTTACCTACTGAAACTTCTTTTGTTTCTTTACCATTTAAGCGTTGCGCAACTCTTTGAGCTTCGTCTTGAGCATATTGTGCTTTTACTTGTTGGGAAGATTTACGTCCACGTAAACCTTTGTGGTTTGGTGATAATTCACCGGCAATTCTAGCTTCTTGACCAGCTTCAAAGTAGGCATTATCTCTTGAACCGTGAACATTACCTTTGTTTGCGGCAACAATTTCAGCTTTTGTTGTATTGAAAGATTTTGCTAGATGTTCAATAGATTCACCATTTTGAACAACTACTAATGTATGACCCTTGCCGTCATATTTCGCATAGCGAACAGAACCGTCTGGATTTGTTACTTGAGCATGAACTTTTCTACCTTCTTTGTATAAAGTTTCTGTTTTTGTACCATCTTTGCCAATTTCTAAAGATTGAGCCGGTCTATTTTCGCTATCATATTGTGTAGCAACACTTGAAACAAATTCATTATTTTCTACAACAGTTGTACTTTTTACATTGCCTTGAGTTGTTGTTTGGGTGTATGAATTATCATTTGTATAGTCGTATTGAATAGTTTTTTCTTCTGGAGTACCCTTGCCTTCGACTGTTCTTACAATTTTTCCAGTTGCAAAACCGCTTAAGCCAATTTCATGAGTACCTTTATCGTCTTGTAAAACTGCAGAAGTTGGGTTGCCTTGTGTGTCGTAAGTTTTTGTTAAAACAGAGCCGTCTGCGTTTGTTAAAGTTGATTTCATTGAATTATCTTCGCCAAATACGAAGTTCTCAACAGAGCCGTCTTCTTCATTAGTACGTTCTTCACTTACTAAATTGCCATCTTTATCAACATTTTTAACTGATTTTATTGCACCGCTAACAGTTGTAATAACTTTTGAACCATCTTTATTGATAATTTCTTGTGCACCATCTTCATAAGTTACAATTCTTTGTTCACCTTTAACTTCAGATGATTTAACCTTTGAATTTTCACTTGCTTGTGCATACTTGTTTACAAAATCAAAAACATCTTGAGATTTAACTTTTGACTTTCTGTATTGTTCTTTATGTTCTTGGTCTTTTAAAATTTGTTTAGTTTCTTTTTCGGTAAGAACCTTGTCATCGCCTGCAGCTTGAGTCAATTTATCCTTAAAAAGAGAAACTTCGTTTAAATCTAAGACGCCGTTTTTGTTTTTATCGCTTGCAGTAAAAATTTCCAAAGCCTTTACATCATCTTTGAATGCATCAGCTTTAATGCCCGATTTTAATTTGTTAAGATCAACGGATTGCCCGTTTTTACCTAGTTTTAAGAAATTTCCTTCTGTCATAACCTATCCGAAAATATAGTACTACATGAGTTTTAACGTTTGAACATAAAAAAAATTGCGTAATTTTGCCATTTTTAGTACATTTTGAGTAGATATTTTTACATATTGTAACATGCTAGAGAACAATAAACAATAGCGGTTTGCGTTAATTTAAGCTGTACATTTATGAAAATTTATGTTATAATCTTATTGAGGTGTAAAAATGACAGAAAATTTGATACTAATTCAGAGTTTAATACATGAGGTTAGAAATCAAAAAATTATTTTAGACAGTGATTTAGCAACACTATATCAAGTTCAAACTAAGGTTTTAAATCAAGCTGTAAAAAGAAATTTAAAACGTTTTCCTGCTGATTTTATGTTCCAATTGACCAAAGAAGAATGGCAAAATTTGAAGTCACAATTTGTGACTTCAACAAAGGGTGGAAAAACGAAACTTCCTTATGTATTTACTGAACAAGGCGTAGCTATGTTGTCAGGATTATTAAATTCTGATATTGCAGTGAACGTAAATATTAATATTATGAGAGCTTTTGTACAAATTAGAAAATTATCAATTGAGCATAAAGATTTGCAAGAACAAATTGTAGAATTGAGACAGTATTTTATTCAATACGCAAAAGACAATAATGAAGAAATAGATAAAATTAATGAAGCTATTAATTTATTAATGGATAGAACAAAACCTACAAAAGTTGGATTTGATATATAAGTAAACAATAGCGGTTTGCGTCAACGCAAACCGCTATTAAGTTGTTTAAAATATTATTTTGTTGGAATTTCTCTTTCGTTATCAAATTTGCCAACTCTAGCGCCCATCATGTCAAACTGTTGACCGCCACCTTTCCAACCATAAAGTGGATTACATTCGCCAGTTCTTAGTTGAGTACCTTTTGGAAGTGTGCAGTCACACATATATTTTGGAACTTGTGGAAGTGCAAATTTATCTGCAATTTCTTCTGGTTTTAAGCCTTTTATATCGTCATATTTCATTACCCAAGAACCATACATTCCAGAATTTTTTCCGTCATAAGTTCTTACGAATTTTGTGTCTTGAGTTAATTCAATAATTTGTGCTTTTTTATTTGGTTTGTATGGGGAATCGGTATAACCAACACTTTTCCAAAAATCGTTTGCTTGTTCTGCGGTTTGTTCGCCAATTATTTTGTATTTACCTTCAACTTTGTAGTCGTTTCCTGCTTGACGAATATTCATTGTTCTATGAATATTTGCCATTGCCATACTTCTAATAGCAGAGTTGCCAGCTTTAGAAACCACATCTGTATGGTTTGCAACCGCTTTGTTGTCATGTTTTTCTGTTTTAGTCTGTAATTGAGGCTTGTTTAAACCGTAAAATCCTACTTTTGTAATTTCCATAACTATTTAAAAACATGTTCTTAATATTAATTGACTTCATGTTAACAAGAAATTTACAAAACTTTTCTTGAGCTGTCTTCAACCTTCATATCAACAATTTGACCTGCGGCTGTAAAGATTACAGAGTAAACTATGCCTTGAAGTGTAACTTTACCTGAACCTAAATATTCCATTCCGCAATCAACAGCAACGTCAGCCATACCTGTTAAAGCCATTTCTGAAACTTTTGCTGCCTTACCAGACATTTTTGCAATAGGTGAAACTAATGCCTCTATGCTTTTATAGCATAATTGGTTTACAATAGCGGTTGTGCCGTCAATTGCTGTCCATTTTAAGGTTTCTTTTAATTCTTTTTGTGTCATTCCTTGTTTTGAAGATAATCTATCACTTCCGTAAACAGCTAAGTCTGCAGCTGAGTGCATTGCTGCAATCTTTAATGTTGGAATTACCCCTGTTCCTGCTGTCATCAACCAAATTGGTATTGAAGCTGAACATAAAATTGTATCTTGAACTAAAAGTTCAGACCATTTTTGTGAGGCTCTATAATCTTCAACACGTTTTGCAATATCGTTATCGACACCAAATGCTGCATAATATGAATTTTCATATTCATTTTTCATTTCCATTAAAGATTTTTTGCCTAAAGCATTTCTTGTATTTTGGTGTAAACGCTTTTCATATCGGTTTGCCATACGTTGAAGTACGTCATATTTATCATTCAAAGTTGATTTAGGTGTAATTTTGTAATCCTTCATTGTTTTTTGAATTTCAGCTTTACCCTTTTCGACATTACCTTTTCCAACAAAGTTAGCAAAAGCATTCAAGTTGCGTTCATACATTTCTTGTCTTGATTCAACTACAATAGGTGCGCTTGCTGTGTATGGAGAGCTAAGTTTATCGGTTAAAGGTTTTTTGTTCAACAAGTCTGGAACTGCAGATTTGAAGTTGTTTTCAACTGTCGCAATCAATGAAGCTGCAACAAATTTTTCTTCTTTATCCTTGTAAGTTGCAATTAATTCGGGATCATATTCAATATTAAATATTTCTTTGAATTTTTTGTTGTAATCTTTTGTTCCTACAAGTTTGTTTAACTCGCCAACTTGACCTTTGAAGGTGTCAATATCTTCTTTTACTAAATGTGCTTGGTTTTCAGATTTCCATAATTTTTTAATTTGTTCACCAAGTTTTGCAGACCAACCGTCATATTCTTGTTGGGCTTGTAATGATTTTTCAGCTTTTTTAGCGGTTGTAGATAGGATTTTTGTTGTGTATGTTTGAGTTGTTTTTATATCAGCTTTCTTTATATCAGCTCTTTCTTCAGCAGTTAAATTACTTTTGTTTTCAATCGCTTGAACAAAAGCATTTGTAATTTTGTTTAAATGTTTTGCTTTTACGGGTAACAAAACTGTATCGAATTGGTCCTGTAATTCTTCATCAAATCTTGTTTTATAGTGCTCTGTTTGAACCCCTACGATTTTTCCGTTAGAAACTAATCTGTCGATGATACCATTTACTGCTTTAATTCTTGTTTCAGGATAGTCTGCTACTTCAGAACAAATCGCACCAATTAAAGACATTTTTGGTGAAATTTTGTTATACGCCTTTATTGTAGGGATAACATTTTTGTTATCAATTTTTGCGTATTCTTTTTTGAAAGCATTTGTCGATACAGCCCCAAAATTAGATTTGAAAATTTCTTTCAAATTAGTAGCTATTTCTTGCCCTTGCTCATACTTATTTTTCTTTTTACCCTCAAAGGAAATGTTTGTTAATTTATCTGATAAAGTCTCTACTTGTGTTTGCTTATCCAATCGGGCGGATTTTGTAAATACATCTTTTCCTAGTGGAGATTTAATAGGAGACGAATACGACAAAAATCTAGGCGCACTACATTGTACCCCAATTTGAGCATTATTCGATTTTGTAATAATCGGTTGTATTTTTAGCATGCAAAAAACAAATATATTTCCTATCTATATTCTATTGAAAGCCCCTAAAAAAATAATTTGTTGTCATGCCTTATTATTATTTACAATATTTAACAATTAAAATTTTAATAGATGTTATAATTGTGTATACACAATTTGAGATTAAGGAGTGATATGTTAACCTTTTTGTTTATATTGTCATTTTTGATGATTTTTTTGACAGGATATCTTATTGCAAGTCTTTTAGATAAAGACAAGTCTATAAAAGGTTTAATTTATATTTTTATAAGCGCTTTTGCACAAATAATTTTTATTGCAGAAATTTTATCAATGTTTAAGCCAATGTTAAAGCCTTATCCGTTTTTAACTTGCAATGTTGTAATACTATTTTTAGCTTTAATTGCTTGGCTTGTTGCAGGAAAACCTCTTTGGAGTGTAGATTGCAGACCTACATTTAGAAGGGTTAAAACTTGTTTTAATTTAGATAAAAGTTTTTATATTCTACTAGCAGGCTGGTTATTTTTAGTAGGAATTTCTCTATTTATTTGTTTCTTTGATTCAGGCGCAAGCGGAGATGGTAAAATTTATCATATTTTAAGAGCTGTTCATTATGCTATAAATAACAGTATCAATCATTTTCCAACTTCTGAATTTAGAAATAACGTATTCCCTTTTAATTCAGAAATTATGTACTCTTGGATTTACATGTTCTTACATAGAACTGCATTTTTGGGATTTTTCTCTTTTACAGGGTATATTTTTTCAATGATTGGTGTCTACAAATTAATGGAGTACTTTAAAATTTGTGTGCGCAGGCGCTTATGGACATTGTTTATTTTGTCGTCTTTTGCTTGTGTATTGCTTCAAATGTGCGATACAGAAACAGATATTATAATTGCAGCGCTTGTTACAAACACAATGTTCTTATTTTTAGATGCATTAAAAAATAAAAATAAAATTACGTTGTTTATGTCAGCTTTGTGTTATGCAATTGCAATCGGTACAAAGTCAACAGGTGGTTTAACAGTACCAGCAATGACATTTTTCGTTTTGTTGTTTATTTTTAAATATAAAAACTTTAAGTATCTTTTGTATTATATTTTGTTCGGTGCAATAAACTTTGCTTTGTTTGGGGCTTATAACTATATTATGAATTATTATGCATACGGTAATTTTATTGCTAATGCCGGTGCGGTTGCAATTCAAACAAATGTATATGGTTTAAAAGGTACTTTAGCAAACTTTATAAGACATTGTTATACCTTTGTTGATTTTACTGGGTTTAATATAACAGAAGAATTCAAGTCATACTTAGATTACGGTAGAGATTTAATTCTGACATCAGCTCAAGTTAGCACTATTCCAGAAAGAATTTCTAGCCGTCCAGAATTGTTTGCGAACAACCTTGTGTTAACTCCATTCTGTGGTTGTGGAGTGTTAGGAATTTTAATTTTAATTCCTTGTTGGTTCTTATCTTTCTTGCAACCAATTAAATATAGAAAACATTTTGCACGTGTGATGCTGTTATTTGGAATTTTGTTGTTTATAAACTTAATGAGTTTGTCAGCAACAATTGCGTTTATGCAGGCAAATATAAGGTTTATAACAACATTCATTATAATATCGTCTCCGATTTTGTGTATGTCGTACTTTAGAAGTCGTTGGAGTCCTATAAAAATGGTGTTTATTATAATTGCAGTCTATGCGTTTATATTTTCATCAACACATAACATCATTAAAACTCCGTCAGTTGCAATTCCTCAAATTATCAAGCACCCTACAAAGTTAAGAGAAATCAGAGAGGAATGGTATTGTTATGGTTTGCACCTTGATAAATTGGGACGTCCTCGTAAATATCCTGATGCAATGTGTGATTTGTATAAAGATATTAAGGAGTATGGCTATTCACCTAAAAATAAAATCTTAATACTTGGTTCTGCTGGGGAAACTTTAATAAAGCCGTTATTATTAAATTATAGTGGCTGGAATATAGATACAAATGTTTTATATCCGCATTATGATAGGATAAACTTTGAAGATTATAATTTAATTGTTTATCCAACCTTTGGACAGGTTACAGATGAATATAATGATAATAATGACCCTAAATTACAAAAAGATATTGCTAAAAAATTGTTAAAAAGTAATGAATATGCTTGCTTTTATGAAGGTAAAAATAAATTAAATAATCCATTGCAAATAAAATGTCAACTTAGCGATATTTTCTTGAAAAATCGTCATTTCAAACCTATCCTAAGAAATCGTCAATTTATCATAATGGAAAACAAAAATAAACCTGCAATAAAGAGATAGTTATAACTCTCTGATTGTGTTATAATAGTTTTAAATTTAAAAGGGGATGAAATGTTTAAAAGAAAATGTAAAATAACTTTTATAGCACACGGTTCAACTATATATTCAGAAGATAATAGATTGACAGATAAATTAGATTATCCGCCATTGAATGAAAATGGCGAATTAGAATTAGAAAAAATTGTTGATTTTATCAAGAAAAGGGGATTAAAAACTAACAAAATTTATGCGAGTCCAGCGCTTGTAACAGTTCAAAGTGCCGAAATTTTGGCTGATGAATTAAAACAAGATTTTGAAACTTTGCCAGATTTATACAACAGAAAATGTGGTATTTGGAGTGGTTTGAGTTTTTCTCAAATTGAAAAGAAATATCCAGATATGTTAGAACAATTACATCAAAATCCGTTAGGTTTTTGTCCTGAAAACGGTGAAACTATTCATGATTTTAACGAGCGTATTGAAAAGATTATTAACGAAATTATTGAAAAGAATTTAAGAGGAAGGGTTATTATTGTAACTCATCCGTCAATTATTCAATCAGCTATCAAAAGTGCGTTAAATATTCCGGCAGAAAATCAATACAAAATTTATATTAGACCAGCTTCTGCTACACAAATTAGCTATTACGAAGATTGGGCAAGTTTAATTTATTCTGGCTACAAACCTCTTTAGGAGAAGATAAGTGATACTTTTTTTGACGTCATTATTGCTTGTTTTATTGTCTAGTTATTTTATTTCAGCAATGCTAGATAATAAAAATTTTGCTAGTGGTTTCATTTATTTTCTTGTTTGTGCATTTGCACAAATAATTCTTACAACAGAATTGCTTTCTCTTTTTAAGATGTTTAAAGAAATTCCATTTTTGACTCTAAATCTTCTATTTTGTGTAACAATTGCTGTGATTTGGATTAAAAAAGGCTGTCCTTACTGGCATGTACATATAAAAAACTTTTTAACTAAGGTTAAAAATGCATTAATGCTAGACAAATCTTTATTTGTGTTAATTTTTGCGTGGCTATTTTTTATAGCTGTATCCTTCTTTTTATGCGCTATAACAACCGTTACAGATGGTGATGCAAAATCTTACCATGTTACAAGGTCTGCTTTTTGGGTTTTGAATTCGACGATTAATCATTATCCTTCAATAGATATAAGAGCCTTAATATTTCCTATAAATTCTGAAATAGTCTATTCGTGGGTGATTTTATTTACGAAAAATGTCTTATTTTTGGGCTTTTTATCGTTTGCGTTTTATTTCGTGTATATAACAAGTTTATACAAAATCCTTCACAATTTAATGGGGTATTCTTTAAGGAGGACTTTGTGGGTACTTTTTATCGTAAGTTCTTTAGCTGGAATAATGGTTCAAAGTGCAAGCGTGCAAACGGATTTGATAGTAGCCTCTTTAATAATGGCAAGTATTTATTTGTTTTGGAGTAGCTTAAAAGATAAAACGATTATTCCTTTAATAATGTCCTCTCTTTGCTTTGCACTAGCTCTTGGAACGAAGTCTTCTTCAGGATTTTTGGTTTTAGCTGTTGGAATATTCTTTGTTTACTTATCATATAAGTACAAAAATTATAAAAATTTACTCGAATTTATTGGTTTTGGCGCTGTAAATTTCTTAATCTTTTCAGCTTATAATTATGTACTGAATTATCTTGAATTTAAAAATATATTTGGTTTTCACGGTGCATTAATTTCTCATCAAAATATCTATGGCATAAAAGGTTTTTGTGCAAACTTAATCAAGCATACGTGGTTATTGTTTGATTTTTCAGGTGTAAATTGGGAAAATCCTGTTGGTGAATTTATATTGCATACAAAACAAAATTTACTAACAGCCTTGAATTTGCAGAGTGTACCTGACGGAGTTTATTCTCCTGCAAAATATCAGAATGTTTTAAATAACACCTTGGCTGAATCCTTGATTGGATGTGGACTTTTAGGCTTTATTTTATTTTTACCTTGCTTAATAATTTCGTTAGTAAAACCGATTTTTAAGCGCAATAAAAAAATAATTTTGAATATGTTTTTTGCAATTTTGTTTGTTGTAGCATTTGTGACAATGTCTGCAAGTATTGTATTTATGGTGTTTAACGTTAGATTTATAAATTGCTTTATATTTATAAGTGCGCCGATTTTTGCACTTAGTTATATAAAAAGTAATAAAAATATTTTCAAATGGCTAATAATTTCTATTGCTTGTTTTTATTTTGTTGCTGTAAGTACTCACATTTGGTCAAGACCTTTTAACAAAATATTTTCAGCTTTTATAAAAAATCCAACAAAAATTTCAGAACTTCAAAATGCAATGGATTGTATAAATTGGGATTCAAAAGAACCTAACAATGATGAAACTTGTAGAATGCAAGCCTTAATTGAGTATAATTTCAATGATAAAAATAATAAAATAGTCTTTTTCCCAAATTCTCCAGAACCAATTTTACGCTTTCTTTTGATGAATTTGCGAGGTTACAATATTGATATTAAAAGCATTGAGGACACAGCTCAAGAAGATTTTGACAAATATAATATTATTATTGCACCAAACAATTGGCAATATTTGAATTTCTACAAAACTCCAATTACAGAGTCTAAAAATAAAAATTATAACTGTATGTATAGAAGAGTAGACTATAAAATTGTACCGCCAAATTTGGCGAACGACTATACATATACATCTCTTTGTAAGTTTACTGAAACATTTTCAGAAAAATACAAATTTGAAGAAGTAACTTCATTTGATGATATTACCGAAAAAATGCGCTACGTATTTTATGTCAATAGGCGCAATTTACCTCATACAAATAGAATTAATTAAACTCTACCGTACATATCTTCGTAACGAACAATATCTTCTTCAAGTAACGGTGAACCTATTTGAAGTTCAATAATTTCTACATCATCGTCTGTTAAGTTTTGAAGGGAATGTTTTTCTGTAACCGCAATATCAACGCTATCGCCAACTTTTAAGTTCAAAGTTTCATCTCCACGAATAACTGTTGCGTTACCTAAAGCTACAACCCAATGTTCAGCCCTGTGATTGTGAGATTGTAGAGATAATTTTTGATGAGGATTTACGTGGATTTTTTTAGTTAAGAATCCTTCTCCGCTAGAAATTACTGAATAATAACCCCAAGGTCTGTAAACTGTTTTGTGAACCTTGTGAGTTTCGTTATTATCTTGTCTTAAATGTTCATAAATCTTTTTAACGTCTTGAGTGTTGTCACGTCTGCAAGCTAAAACTGCATCTTCTGTTTCAACGATAACTGTGTCTTCTAGACCTATTGTAGCGACAAGTTTTGAAGATGAATATACTAAACAGTTTTTAGAATCCTCGTCCATAACATTTCCGATAAATACGTTTCCGTTTTTATCTTTGTCTTTTACATCATAAATTGCTTGCCAAGAGCCTAAATCGTTCCAATCACTTTCAAGTTTTACTAATGCAATTTTGTTAGATTTTTCCATTACAGCGTAGTCAACAGAAATGCTTGGCATTTTGTCAAAAGAATTGAATGGAATTTCTTCGGATTTAGAAAAATCAAATTCATCTAATAGGTTGTAAATTTCAGGACTTGCTTTTTGTAATTCCTCAAAAAATACAGAAGCCTTGAACATGAACATACCGCTGTTCCAGAAATAAGTTCCAGCATCTAAATATTTTTTTGCAGTTTCTGCGTTTGGTTTTTCAACAAATTGTTTAACTTTAAAACCGCCTTCTAATTGTTCATCGGTGATGTTTACGTAACCATAACCTGTTTCTGGATAAGTTGGTTTTACTCCAAAAGTAACAATGTAACCTTCTTTTGCAAGTTTTTCTCCACGCATAACTGTTGTTTTGAATGCACCTAAATTTTTGATTAAAGGATCAGAAGGCACAACCAAAATGATAGGGTCATCTTCTTTAGCTTTTGATTTTATATATTTTGTTGCAACTGCAATTGCAGGTGCTGTATTTTTAGCAACAGGTTCTGCTAAAACATGAGATTTTTTGCTCATAGATTGCATTTGATATCTAACATTTGAAAGATGTTTTGCGTTAGTAATTGCAATGATATTTTCTGACGGAGTAAAGCAAGCAAGTCTTTCAAATGAAGCCTGTAATAAACTTTTTTCCATGTTTAAATTCAACAATTGTTTTGGATAAAGTTCTCTTGATAATGGCCATAATCTACTACCTGAACCACCTGCTAATATTAAACCGTACATAATTTCTCCTAATTTACTTCCTCTATGTAGAAAAATTATAACATAAAAAAAATCTATTGAAAAATAATTACTAAGAACAAAAAGAGACCCTGAAATACTCTTGGATTATTCGGGTTGTCGTGGGAGTAACGTCCCACTCCAACTTGCGGGTTACACTTCATTTCACCCTACCGAAAATCCGCAATTCAGGGTGACATAAAGTAGAATACTAAACCATAATGTCATTCTGAACTTGTTTCAGAATCTCAATTATAAACAAATATTAAAGTACCACTTGAATTTCAATCATGTTTTACATAAGATTATTTTACAGGCTTTGGCACCTGTAAATTTCGCAACCAAAAAGAAGATAAATACAAGAATATAAAGGAATTTGAAAATGAACAATCCGATTATTGATGAATTAGAAAAACAATTCAAAAAAGAAGAATTACCACAAATGAATCCTGGTGATACTGTAAAAGTATTCGTAAGAATCGTTGAAGGTAACAAAGAAAGAACCCAAGCATTTGAAGGTACTATTATTAAAGAACACGGTGCTGGTTTAAACAGAACAATTACTGTAAGAAAAGTATTCCAAGGTGTAGGCGTTGAACGTGTATTCTTAATCCACTCTCCAAGAATTGACAAAATTCAAGTGTTAAGAAAAGGTGACGTAAGACGTGCTAAATTATATTACTTAAGAGAACGTTCAGGTAAAGCAACTCGTATTAAGGAAAAAATTGAAAAAAGATAGTCACATACACTGGTATCCTGGGCATATTGCTAAAGCGGAAAGACAGCTAAAAGAGAAGTTAAATCTTTGTGATGTTGTAATTGAAGTTTTAGATGCAAGAATCCCGTTTAGCAGTGCATACAATAATATTGAATCATTATTAGGCGGGAAACCTCGCCTAATTTTGTTAAATAAGGCTGATTTAGCTGATAGAAATGAGCTTAAACTTTTTGTTCAAAAGATTAAGGAACAATCATCTTGCGCTGTTTTGGTTATTGATGCAAAGGGGGCAAAAGATTTAAATCAAGTTGTAAAAAAAGTTTTGGAATTGTCAGAACCTAAAATTCAAGCTCAAATGGCAAAAGGACTTTTGCGTCGTGCGGCTCGTGCAATGGTTGTGGGCATGCCTAATGTTGGTAAATCAAGCGTAATCAATAAATTAACAAAATCATCTAAAACAAAAATTGGAGCAAGAGCGGGTGTCACTCGCCAACAACAATGGGTTAGAATTAATAAAGATTTAGATTTACTGGATACCCCAGGGATTATTCCAATGCGCCAAGATGACCAAGAAGCAGCAACAAAATTAGCGTTCGTAAATTCAGTTTCTGAAAATGCTTATGATAACGAAACTGTGGCTCAAGAGTTGTTAAACATTCTTTCTAGAAAATATGAAACGCAATTGAAGGAATATTATAAGGTTGATGAATTAACGCTAGAAAATATCGCAAAAAGTCGTAATTGGATTGTTTCAAACGCTGAACCAGATATTACAAGAACAGCTGTTTATATTTTGAAAAACTTTAGAGATGGTAAGATAGGAAAATTCATTTTAGATGAACTCGAATAGTTGTATATTTGAATTTGATAAATCTTTTGAGGTAGATTTTCTTGTTGGTACTGACGAGGCAGGTAGAGGACCTGCTGCAGGTGGTGTTTTTGCGGCAGCTGTTCATATAAACGATTTTGAAATAGCAAAAGATTTGGCAAAACTAAATGACTCAAAAAAACTAACTGCCAAAGTTAGAGAAGAACTTTACGATGTAATTTTGAATAATACAATTAATTCAGTTGTTTGTGTTGAAGTTGAAGATATAGAAAAATATAATATTTTGAATTGCTCACTTAAAGCAATGAAATTGTCATGTGAAGATGTGATAAATAAATCGCAATGTTTTCAAGAAAAATTACAATGTCACCCTGAATTTATTTCAGGGTCTCAAAAACGTGAGATACCAAATCAAGTTCAGGGTGACAATACTCTTTTAACCATAGTTGACGGCAATAAACTAATAAAAAACTATTACTATCCGCAACAATATATAATAAAAGGCGATTCAAAATCTGCATCAATTGCAGCAGCAAGTATTTTAGCAAAGGTTACACGTGATAGATATATGCAAAAACTTCATGAGGAATATCCTCAATACAACTGGGCAAAAAACGCAGGATATTTAACGAAAGAACATACAGAAGCGATTAAAAAATATGGAATTACAAAATATCATCGCAAATCATTCTTGAAAAATATTTTAAACCAAAAAACAGAACAATTGAGTTTGTTGTAGGTTGGCAAGAGTATTTTAGGGGCGCATTTTTTCTCGGAAAGATTTTGAGATTCTGAAACAAGTTCAGAATGACATTATGGTTTGTTACTCTACCTTATGTCACCCTGAATTGCGGATTTTCGGTAGGGTGAAATGAAGTGTAACCCGCAAGTTGGAGTGGGACGTTACTCCCACGACAACCCGAATAATCCAAGAGTATTTCAGGGTCGCAATGTTTCACCGGAAAGACTTTGAGATATTGAATAACAATATTAAAATAAACAAATAAAAAAACGGTTGAGTTTTAGAACTCAACCGTAACTTTTTTATATTTAGATTTATTTTTTCAAATAATCAACTTTGCCAGAAGCTAAAATATAGTTTGTATATCTCCATAGTTTTAATTTATTTTTACCTGTTATCCAACCATCTTGTTCAGTTCCACCAACAGGTCCACCAACAATGGCATAAGCTGGTGTTTCAAACATTTTGCTTGCAAGTGTTCTGTGTGGTAATTTTACAGGTTCTGCTAAAGCAGTCATTGTTGAACCATCATCTGTGTTAAGTCCACCAGTTGGTGATAAATCAAAGTAGAAAATATCAATTCCAACTGTATTGTAACCTTTGTTTGGACCATCAATGTCAACTATAACATATCCGAATGTACTAGGTGCGCCTGCAGGAATATTGCACGACATATTATATAATATGCAGTTTGCATAAAGTATGGACATGCCATCAGCAAGAATGGCAGAGTTGCTAGAACCTACTAAATTTTCAAGACCATTATAAGATTTAAATGGTTCTGGAAAGCAACTTGCATCAATATAAGTGCAGATTTTTGTGGTTTGCATATTTTCAAGCAAGCGTCCTAATACATCTTTCCCTCGCCAGTCCCTTGGATAACGACCATATTTTGCTCTTGCACGACCGTAAGAGTCTGTAATCATCGCTGCTGATTTATTTACTTTTGCAACGATTTCTTTTTCGTTTGTGGTATTGTTCAATGTTGGAATTGTAATAGCTGCAACGACACCAATAATGCCCATTACAACAAGTACTTCCGCCAAGGTAAATGCTAATGTTTTTTTCATACGTTTGCTCCTCAATTTATTAATTTCATATTAATAATTATAACTCATGTTTTTTAGTATAACAACTGTTTTATATCATTTTTATTAAAATTATAAAGAGATGACAAAATTTCTGTAATTTCTTTTGATTTGAACCTTTTTGTCTTTAAAATTTCGACCTTGCATTTTATTTCAGAATTTTCAGATTGAGTTTGAGCAAAGGTCATTGCAACAATTTCGCCTTTAACATCACCTTTAAAATGACGGATAACATTATCAATTTTGTCGATAATGATTTCTTCAAACATTTTTGTAAGCTCACGTCCTACTGCAACCTTAATTTCTGGTGCAACTTTTTCTATCAATTCTAAAGTTTTCACTAACCTGTTTGGTGAATCATAAAACACCATATTGCAAGATTTATATTTGTTATACAGCTCTTGAATTTGTTTTTCACTTTTAGGTAAAAACCCTACAAAAGTGTATTCTTCTGTATCTCTTGGAACTTGTGACAAAAATGTAGATACCGCACAAGAGCCTGTTAAAGAGGTTGTTGAAATGTTATTTTTTCTCAATTCTTCCAATAAAATTGAACCTGGATCACAAATTAACGGAGTTCCGGCATCTGAAACCAAAGCTATTTTTTTGCCAGAATTTAATAAATTCAGCATCATAGAAACACGCTCTCGTTCATTATACTTATGATAGGAAAGGGTTTTTGTTTTTATATCGTAGTGATTTAACAATTTTTGTGTTACTCTAGAGTCTTCACATGCGATTATATCAACCTCTTTCATTATTTCTAAAGCACGAAGTGTAATGTCTTTTATGTTCCCAATTGGAGTTGGAATAATATAAAATTGAAATTCTCTAGTCATAAAGTTATTTTAAAACAAAGATGAGTTTATTCAAGAATGAAATATAATGTCATTTGGCATTTGTTTTGTAGAGACCCTGAAATACTCTTAGATTATTCGGGTTGTCGTGGGAGTAACGTCCCACTCCAACTTACGGGTTACACTTCGTTTCACCCTACCGAAAATCCGCAATTCAGGGTGACATAGAGAGGAACACAACCCTAATGTCATTCTGAACTTGTTTCAGAATCGCAATGTTATTTTGAAGTGAAATAAAACTTACACCCACTTGATTATTGGTCTGATTTCGCCCATCTCCCCGTCAAAGTCTTTTAGAACAACATCAATGTTCAAATTTTCTTTTATTGGTTCAATAGAAAAAATGCCGTCTTTAAATACTAATGAATAATTCAAACCTTTGTTTGCGCAATAAGGAACATTAACAGTTCCGTCTTTTCTTAAATAAGCAAGTCCATGAGTTCTGCAAGTTATTCCACGATGCTCGTAAACACAGCAAGAATTATTAATTAAAAATGGACATTTGTATTCAAAGCGTTCTCCTTTAAAATTTTGTTTTTGTTGTTTTAATTCTTTTATATTGATTTTAATTTGTTGCTTAATGTTTTCTGGCAACTCAACAAAGGCTTCCATAAGATATCCCATTTCAATCCAAGAAAAGGGATATTCGCCAATTTCACAACAGGCAGAACAACCTTCATGGCAATAAATATACTCAGAATTTTCTTCAAAATATTTATCAATTTTTTGTTGAAAATCTTTAATAAACTTGTCGTATTTTTTTAGCATAAGCAAATATTATCATAAAATTGATAAAAAATATTTAAGTTATATAATTCATGAACAATGAAGAAAAAGTGCCCAATTTGTAATAACCAAAATATTATAATCTTAAAAAATGGAGTTAGAGATAATAAAAATATTGATGTTTTAAAATGTTCAAAATGTGGGATAGAATTTTTGAGCGACTTTTCGCAAGCCTCTGCTGAATTTTACAAAAACGGAAGCATGCATTCAAAAATAGATACAAAACTTTGGTTAGAAAAAACTTCAATTGATGATATCAGAAGATTTAAATCGTTGAAAAATGTCTTAAAAAATAAATCCTTGCTGGATTTTGGTGCTGGTAGCGGAAACTTTTTAAAATTAGTATCAAAAACGACTAAAAATTGCGCAGGTTGTGAACTAGATTGTTCTTTAGATAATTTTTACAACGAACAAAATCTAGACATTAGACATAGCATAAATGAATTTTCTCAAAAATTTGACAAAATAACTATGTTTCACGTACTTGAACATCTTGAAAGTCCAAAGGAAAATTTAACTCAACTAAAAGAGAAATTAAACACAAACGGTGAATTGATAATTGAAGTACCAAACTCTAACGATGCGCTTTTAACGCTTTATAATAACTCCGCTTTCAAAAAATTTACATATTGGAGTTGCCACTTATTTGCTTATAATCAAAAAAACATAAAATTATTACTTAACCAAACAGGTTTTAAGGTAACAAAAATAAAGCATATCCAACGATTTCCATATACAAATCATCTCGGTTGGATAAAAGATAATAAAGGTGGCGGACAAAATAGATATAAAACCTCAAAGTTGATTAATTATTTTTATACACTATTTTTAAAACTTACTAAAAAAACAGATACAATCATAGTATTTGCAAGAAAATCAGAATAACTTGATTACAAGATATGTTTATTTTAAGATTAACTTGTATAGGATACAAAATGAGGAGATAAAAAATGTCAAGAAAACCTATTATTGCTGGTAACTGGAAAATGAACCTTTTACAAGCACAAGCAAAAGAAGTATTCGAAGGTGTTAAAAACTTCGTTAAAGATTATAATGCACCACAATTACCTACAATTGTAATTGCTCCTGTATTCACCTCTTTAGCAGCAGTAGAAGCTGTAAAATGTGATTGCGGTTGTGGCGATAATAAAATTTCTATCGCTTGCCAAAACTGTCACTGGGAACAATCAGGTGCTTACACTGGTGAAATTTCAGTAGAAATGGCAAAAGATGCAGGTTGTGATTATGTAATCATTGGTCACTCAGAAAGAAGACAATACTTCTCTGAAACAGACGAAATGATTAACAAAAAGGCAAAAGCAATCCTAGCAGGTGGCTTGTTACCTATTATTTGCTGTGGTGAAACTTTAGAACAAAGAGAAGCTGGCGTTACAGACTCTCACATTGCAGGTCAAATAAAAGCAGCTTTAGAAGGTATTTCTTCTGAAGATGTAGCTAAATCAGTTATCGCATACGAACCAATTTGGGCTATCGGTACTGGCAAAACTTGTGATTCAGCAGAAGCAAACAGAGTTATTGCAATGATTAGAAACGTAGTTAAAGAAGTTGCAGGTGCAGAAGCTGCAGATGCTATCAGAATTCTTTATGGTGGTTCTGTAAAACCAAATACAATTGAAGAACAAATGCGTCAATCAGACATTGACGGTGCTTTAGTTGGTGGTGCTTCATTAAAAGCAGATAGCTTTAACGAAATTATTGCTAACACAATGAAAACAATGTAATTTTAAGGCGCTAGAAAGCGATAGCTTTCTAGCGCCTATCTCATATTAATTATTATTTATAAGGAGTAAAAATGGCACAACCTTATCAACAACAATTAAAAATTAGAACAGGTGTTTATGTGTTTTTAAAAGAAACTATTAACCCTGTTGTATTATACTTTGATAATCCGCAAGGTGCGTTTGAGGAATTAAAACAAGCTATGAAATCAGCAACACCTGTTTTAGTTGACAAACAAGCTAACGGACCTGTTAAAAGATTATGCGTAATTTCAAATCAAATTAGAGGATTGGCACTACAAGATGAGCAATACCAATAAGATTTTAATAGATGATATTGAAAATGCACCAAATAAGTGTTTAGAAGTCGATTTTGATGAAGTTATTGACGATATTCCATCAAAAGAACCTGTAAAAGCTCATTTAAAAATAAAATCTTTAGGGGATTTTATAGAAATTACAGGAAATGTTAAGGCAAACTTAACTTTAGAATGTGATTTATGTTTGAAAGAATTTGAATATAAATTAGATGAAAATATAGATGAAATGTTTGCAAAAAACACGCTACAAGAAGAATACGGACAAGAAACCGAAATCAAAGACGGACAGTTTGTTACAGATTTAGAAGGTGAAAATGAAATAGATATTTATGATTTATTGTATCAATCTGTAATATTAAATATACCAAATAAAAAAGTTTGTGGTATAAATTGTAATAAAGGGGTTTTTCAAACAGATGAAGAATTTGTGGAAGAAGATCCGAGAATGGAAGTTTTTAAACATATAAAACTAGATAAGTAGAAAATAGAAAGGTATAGAGAAAAATGGCAGTACCAAAGAAAAGAACAGGCGCAAGAAAACAAGCAACAAGACGTGCAAATTGGAAAGCAATTAAACCTGCAACAACAAAATGTTCACACTGTGGCGCAACAGTATTAGCACACACTGTATGTACAGAATGTGGTTACTACAAAGGAAAAGCAGTTAGCATTAAATCTGCAGATTACGTAGAAGCAACAGAAGCTAAAAAACCTGCAAAAAAAGCTGCTGCAAAGAAAACAAATAAAAAAGCAGAAGCTCCTGTAGAAGAAGCTAAAGTTGAAGAAACAAAAGCAGAAGAAGTTAAAGAAGAAAAAACTGAAGAATAGTTTTTAAACTTACAGAGGAAAAATGACAAGAATAGCTATTGATGCAATGGGCGGAGACCATGCTCCACACGAAATAGTTGCGGGTGCGGTTTGGGCTGCTTATGAATATAATGTACCAATCGAACTTGTTGGTAAACAAGAGGATATTGAACGTGAATTAGATAAAATCAAGAATGAAGGATTTTTATCTGATTGCGGTCATCGTGGTGCAAAAAAACGCATTAATGTCGATATTTCAAAGTTAGATATAAAAATTACACACGCAGATGAAGTTATTGAAATGGGTGAACATCCAGGACAAGCAATTAGAAAGAAGAAAAAATCTTCAATCGTATTAAGCGTAAAAGCTGTTGCTGACGGTAGTTCAGATGCGTTGGTTGCAGCAGGTTCTACAGGTGCTGCGATGGCTGCAAGTTTATTTGGACTTGGCAGAATTCACGGTATCACAAGACCTGCAATCGCTGCAACTTTACCATCTTTAAAGAAACCAATCGTTGTTATAGACGGTGGTGCAAACAGCGAGTGTACTCCAGAAATGTTGTATCAATTCGCAATCATGGGGTCTTTATATTCTAAACAACTTCTTGGCATTAAAGAACCTCGTGTAGGTGTTTTAAACATCGGTTCAGAAGAAACTAAAGGTAACACTTTAGCTCAAGAAACTTACAAACTTTTAGAAGCAAATAAAGATAAATTTAATTTTGTTGGAAATATTGAAGGTAACAAACTTCTTTTAGATACTTGTGATGTTGTTGTTTCAGACGGTTTCGTCGGAAATGTTACATTAAAAGTTACAGAAGGTGTTGCATCTTTATTATTTAGATTAATTAAAGAACAATTTGCCTCATCTCTTTTTGGATGTGCAGTTGGGCTAATGGCAAAAGTGTTCTTGAAAAAGATTTACCCAAGAATTAACTACGAAGAATATGGTGGTTCATTACTTCTTGGTGTAAAAGGTATTACTGTTATTTCTCATGGCAGAAGTAAGGCTTACGCAATAAAAAATGCAGTAAGAGTTGCTAAAGAAGCCGTAGAAACAGGATTAAATAAGAAAATTACTGAATTAATTGGAGGCTAATTGAAAAAAGTAGCATTTTTATTTCCAGGGCAAGGCTCTCAAGTGGTTGGAATGGGGCATGACCTTTTTGAAAATTATGAAGTTGGAAAAAAAGTTTATGAAAAAGCAGATGAAGTTTTAGGTAGAAGTATATCTAAAATCTGTTTTGAAGGTCCTGAAGAAGAATTAAAACAAACAATTAACACACAACCAGCAATTTTGACAACATCAATTGCAGCACTAGAAGCATTTAAATCAAAATGTGATATTAAACCTGCGTTTACAGCTGGTCACAGCTTAGGTGAATATGTTGCATATTACGCAGCAGGCGCTATCTCATTAGAAAATGCTTTAAAATTAATCCAAAAACGTGCGGAATTAATGGGCGCTACAAAAGGCGGTTCTATGGCAGCTGTTTTAAAAGCTGACGAAGCATTAATCAGAGAATGTATGGACGCAGTTGACGGTTATGTTGATATTGCAAACTACAATTCACCGGCACAAATTGTAATTACAGGTGATGACGAAGCAGTAAAGAAAACTTGCGAACTTTTAACAGAAAAGGGTGTAAAAAGAGTTGTACCATTAGCGGTTTCAGGCGCTTTCCACTCTCAATTCATGAAAGATGCAGGCGAAAAATTTGCTGAATTCGTAAAAGACATTGAAGTTAAAGATACAGAAATTCCAGTAGTCACAAACGTAGATGCTGAATTTACAACATCAAACTTTAAAGAAAAAATGCCAAAACAAATTTATTCATCAGTTCATTGGTGTCAATCTATTGAAAAAATGATTGAAGCTGGTGTTGATACATTCATTGAATTTGGTAATGGCACAGTTTTAGCAGGACTTAATAAGAAAATTAATCCAGAAGTTAAAACATACAATGTTTATGACAAAGAATCGTTAGAAGCAACGATTCAAAACTTAAATGAGGTATAGATTATGAGTGAAAACTTAGCACTTGTAACAGGCGGTTCTAGAGGTATTGGTAAGGCATGTGCTTTACATCTAGCTCAAGCTGGTTACAATGTCGTAATCAATTATGCAGGCAACGAAGAAGCTGCAAATAAAACAGTTTCAGAACTTGAGGCATTAGGCGTTAAAGCCGAAGCCGTTAAGTTTGACATTTCAAACCATGACGAAGCTCAAGAAGCAGTTGCTAAAATTATTGAAAAATACGGCAGAATTGACGTTCTTGTAAACAATGCTGGTATTACAAGAGACGGTTTGTTCATGAGAATGAGCAAAGAAAATTGGGACGCAGTTATCAATACAAACTTAACAGGCGCATTCAACGTAACTCAACCTGTTATAAAAGTGATGATGAAACAACGTTCAGGTGCAATCGTTAATATGGCTAGTATTGTAGGTATATACGGAAATGCTGGTCAAGCTAACTATGCAGCAGCAAAAGCTGGTTTAATCGGCTTTACAAAATCATTAGCAAAAGAATTAGCATCAAGAAATATTAGAGTAAACGCAGTAGCTCCAGGATTTGTTCAAACCGACATGACAAAGAGCTTGGATTCTGCTCAAATCTCAGAACATATTCCTTTGAAACGCTTAGGCGATGCTGATGATATTGCTGGAGCAGTAAAATTCTTAGCTGTTGATGCTACTTACGTTACAGGTCAAGTATTACAAGTAGACGGCGGACTTACAATCTAGCAATAATTGCAACTTAACAAAAAAATGTTAAAAATTTGCAAAAAAATATTTACTTAATATAATATAGTTATAGAAAGTAATAGATGTTACAATAAAAAATGAGGAAAAAACAATGAGTACATTAGAAAAAGTAAAAAAAGTAGTTGTAGACCAATTAAGTGTTGATGAAAGCTTAGTAACTCCAGAAGCTAGCTTTACAGGCGACTTAGGTGCTGACTCTTTAGACACAGTTGAATTAGTTATGGCTTTTGAAGAAGAATTCGGTTGCGAAATTCCTGATGAAGAAGCTGAAAAAATTCAAACAGTTCAAGATGCAGTAAACTACATTGAAGCTCATTCTTAATTTACTAGAATGAATAAAGTTTAAGAAAAAGAGGGTCGGTCATTTTCTTATGATTAGCCCTCTTTTATTTTGTTTTATGTAAATATGAGGTATAAATTATGGAAAAAAGACGAGTAGTTATAACAGGTATCGGTGCAGTTACACCTTATGGTTTAGGCGCAGATAATTTTTGGGAAAACATTAAAAATGGCGTAAGCGGTATTTCTCTTGCTCCAGAAAGCAGAATTGATAGAGAAAAACAATCAACATACATATACGGTATTGTTCCAGAATATGATGAATCTAAATTTTTAGATCCTAAAGAAGTTAAGCGTTTAGACAGATTTGTAAAATTTGGTGTTACTGCTGCAACAGAAGCTATGGAACAATCGGGCTTAGATATTTCAAAGGAAGACCCTTACAGATGTGGTTGTTTAGTTTCATCTGCAGCTGGTGGTTATAGCACAATTGAAGAAAATCATTTAGTAATGTTAAAACGTGGTGATTACACAAAATGTTCGCCATTTACAGTTCCTGCAATGATTGTAAATATGGTTGCTGGTAAAATCGCTATTAAATTCGGTTTAAAAGGTGTAAACAAAGCTATCGTTTCAGCTTGCGCATCTTCTAACCACGCAATTGGTGATGCTTTTAGAACTATCCAATACGGAGAAGCTGATGTAATCGTTACGGGCGGTTCAGAGGCAACTGTATGTAATATGGGTGTTGGCGGTTTCTCATCTGCTAGAACACTTTCAAAACGCAATGATGAACCTACAAAAGCATCAAGACCTTATGATGTAGATAGAGACGGTTTCATTATGAGTGAAGGCGCTGGTGTTTTAGTTGTTGAAGAATTAGAACATGCTAAAAAACGTGGTGCTAAAATTTTAGCTGAAATCGTTGGTTATGGTCAAACTTGTGATGCATACGATATGGTAGCTCCAGATCCAACAGGTGCGGCAGCAGCAAAAGCTATGGAATTTGCACTTAGAGATGCAGGCATTAAGCCAGAGGAGGTCGATTATATCAATGCTCACGGTACAAGCACACATGTTGGTGATATTGGTGAATCATTAGCTATCGCAACAGTTTATGGTGATCAATCTAAAAATAAACACTTAATGGTAAGCTCTACAAAGAGTATGCATGGTCACTTATTAGGTGCTGCAGGTGCTGTCGAAGCTATTGCATGTATTAAAGCTATGAACGACGGTATTGTTCCTCCAACAATCAATCTTGAAAATCAAGACCCAGAAGTTGCAGATTTGAACTATGTTCCAAACAAAGCCGTAAAAGCTGATTTGAAATATGTTTCATCTAACTCTTTCGGTTTTGGTGGACACGATGCAACATTAATCTTCAAAAAATATGAAGACTAATTTATAGTTGAATATATTGTGAAAGTGGCGGGAGTTTCGTTAGAAAAACCCGCCACTTAATTTTGCAAATCTTTAGAACCATTTACAAAGGTTGTCTTTGCAAAGAACTGAGTTTAAATCTTCAAGAACATCTTTTCTTGTAAGATTAAATGTTAAAGGTGAGATTGAAATTTTATTTTGGCGAATTGCGTATATGTCAGAATTTTCATTTTCTTTTTCTGTTGAAAGTTTGCCTGCCATCCAATAGTAGGTTTTTCCACGAGGGTCGATGCGCTTTTCATAATTGTCAGTGAACATTCTGCCGCCCATTTCAGTAACAACAATTCCGTTAATTTCGTCTTGAGGAATACCTGGAACATTTATGTTAAGGATTGATTTTTCTGGAAACTTGAAGTCTTTTAATTTTGGAATAAGACTTTTTACGAAAGTTGCAGCGAAAGTAAAATCTTCAAATTCAGGCTTGTAAGAATTTAATGATACGGCAATACTTGGAATATTCATCATTGCACCTTCTATGGCACAACTAACTGTTCCAGAATAGATAATATCGTGCCCAAGATTTGGACCATGATTAATACCAGATATAATGATGTCGGGTTGTTCTTCACTTGATAAAATCGCATTAACGCCAATTTTAACACAGTCGCCAGGAGTTCCTGACACAGCCCATGAGTGCTTGGACCCGTAAAGAGAGCCAACTTCTTCGACTCTTAATGGTGAATTAAGAGTTATTGAATGTCCTGCGGCAGAGCGTTCTTGATTAGGTGCGATTAAATATACATCATAAGATGATGATAGAGCCTCGCAAAGAGCTTTGATACCATTTGCGTAAATTCCATCATCGTTAGATATTAAAATATTCATAAAAAACTCCTTTTGTAATAATTAAATTATAAATAAAACAAAAATAAAAGATACCCAATCAGCTGATGTAATAATGAGTTTAGGCTGAAACTTAACAAATGCAACAAAAAACTTGCAAAAATAAAATTATGGAGTAGAATAAGTGTATCAGGTAACGCGGGGTAGAGCAGCCTGGTAGCTCGTCGGGCTCATAACCCGGAGGTCGTTGGTTCAAATCCAGCCCCCGCAACCATTTATTTTAAAGGGTTTTAGCTAGTTGCTAAAACCCTTTTTAGTGCAAAAGTAAATAAAAGTTGCAAAAAAGTTGCAAAAATCTTTGAGGAGGTATTCTTTTTGAATGAATTAACATTGTTCGTAAACAAATTTTTAAAGAATCACGATATTATGTATGAAGGCAATCAAGAAAATGATTTCAATAAACTATTGCAATATTTTAAAGCAGGAATAAATACATATGACCATCCTGATGGTTTTTGTAAATATGATGATAATGTACTAATAATTGAGCATTTTGAATTTGATTCATCTTATAAAAATAAAAAAGGCAGCAAAAACCGACAAGAAATATTTAGAACTTCTAATGTGAAGCCAAACAAAAATGATGATATTCAAATATATCACGATGAAATAAAATGTGATTTTACTATTGAAAATTATATAAATAACGCTAAAAATAGTTTAAATAGTCATTATAATAAGATAGATGATTATATAGAGACTTTAAAGAAAGAAAAAATTATTACAGATACATCTGATGTAAAAGTTTTATTTTGCATAGAAGATACCACTGTTTTAGGAAACATTGATAGTAAAAGTGGAAAGCCATTATATTTGTTATATTGCACTGAATTTATAAAAGCTATTAAGTCTTTAACTGATTTAGATTATATTTTGTGTGGCAGTAGTTATGGCTCGGCTGATTTTACTTGGTTTACATCGGTTTCAAACATCGATAACTATATAAAAAAGCAATATAGTGCAAATGATACCAAAATAGCAAATTTGACCCCTCATACAATGATGAGTTTTGTTCAGATTCCACAAGAATAATTAAATAATAATTTACCCCTATGTCCCAAATCTCCTAACTTCTTCTTGTGGCTCAATAGCTTGATTTACAATGCTATTCAACAAGTTTACACACTTGTCATTAATTTCCGGCAATAAATGGGTATACAAATCCATTGTCATAGTAATAGATGAATGTCCGAGCTGATGTTGAACATATTTCATCGGGGCACCGTTTGCAAGTAATAAACTAGCATATGTATGTCTTAAATCGTGGAATCTAATTTTATCGATTCCGGCTCTGCTTAAAGCAGGCAAAAATCTTCTTTTTGCTAAATTATCAGCGCTTTGATAGTTTCCATTAACTTCACTTGCAAGATTAGATATTGTAAAAGCACTTTTAAATTGTCGCAAACGATTCACCACTAAAAAAGAAGCTGATTCAATGTTTTTGGATTTGTACAATAGTGGAATGTACCTACCTAAAGTATTTAAATTTATCGGAACAATTTCAATCGGCACGCTCCACCGTTGGGTTAAAAGTTATGAAAGATATGAAAACGCAGAGTGTCTTATTCCTCAGTATAAATTTAATAAACAGGGTGAATATAACACAATTCTAACCGATGAAATGAAACATATTCTTTTAAGATTTCTATTACATCAAAATAAATTTAACTACAAAGCCTTTTACATCAAGAGTTTAATTTTAGATATTCTAAAAACGCAGAACAGCCTTTGATAACATCGTCATAAGTTTCGTCAAAATTACCGGTATACCACGGATCTTTTATGTTTCGAGGGTTATTTGTGTAGTCCAAAAGTCTTTTTATTTTATTATCTTTATCTTCCCCCACAATATATTCAATATCGCTAATGTTTTCAGAATCCATAGCTATAATGTAGTCGTAATAAGCGTAATCTTGTTTTCTTATTTTACGAGAATAATGTTCTTTAAAATATACGCCATTTTTACGTAAAACTTCTTTTGTTCCTCGGTGAATACCGGCATGGCACATCTCATTATAGCCTTCTGTACCTGCAGAATCTACTTCAAACTCATTTTCAAGTCCTTGCTCTTGTATCATATTTTCAAAAATTATTTGTGCCATCGGCGAACGGCAAATGTTACCAAGACATACAAACAAAACTTTTATCATAAAACTTCCTTTTTGCTAAATTATAAATTAATTATAACATTGATAAACTCTTAATGAAGTCTATTTTATAATATGTTTTAATAAGGATTTGATAAAAATAATTTTAACTTTTAATATTCGTATTCAGTTAAAGAATCGTTATTTTCTTATTCTTTCATTTGTAATGGACAAATAAATCTGTTTTAGCTAGAATAGACGTATTATGATAGATGTAAAAAAGATTAAATTAAATGATTTCGAGATTGGTGGGGACAAATTAACTATTTTTGCAGGTCCTTGCGTGATAGAAAATCAAGATTTATTATATGAAGTTGCTGAAACATTAAAAGAAGTTACTCAAAGTTTAGGTATAAATTATGTGTTCAAATCTTCTTTTGATAAAGCTAACCGTTCTTCATTAACAGGCTTCAGAGGCTTGGGTATGGAAGAAGGATTAAAAATGCTTGCAAATGTAAAACAAAAATTTGATGTGCCTATCGTAACAGATATTCACTTGCCAGATGAGGCTAAACCAGTTTCAGAAGTAGCCGATATTTTACAAATTCCAGCGTTTTTATGTCGTCAAACTGATTTACTTTTGTCAGCTGGTGAAACAGGTAAGATTGTAAATATTAAAAAAGGGCAGTTTTTAGCACCACAACAAATGAAGCCTTTGACCAAAAAGGTTGAAAGCACTGGCAATTCAAACATCTTATTAACAGAACGTGGCACAACATTTGGCTATAACAATCTTGTCGTAGATATGCGTGGGCTTAGAATAATGCAAGAAACCGGCTATCCTGTTGTGTTTGATGCAACTCACAGCGTTCAACTTCCAGGTGCAAATGGTGAATCAACAGGCGGAGACAGAACCTTCGTTCCATTATTAGCTCGCTCTGCAGTTGCTGCTGGTGTAAATGCTTTGTTCTTTGAAATTCACCCAGAACCTAACAAAGCACTATGTGATGGACCAAACATGCTTGCATTAAAAGATGCAAAAAAAGTTTTCAAAATCTGTAAAGAAATTTTTGATTTAGTGAGAAGTGAAGAATGTTAGTAAAAACGTATATTACAGGTATGTTAGAGAATAACAATTATCTTCTTTATGATGAAAAATCTAAAGAGGCTGTTTTATTTGATTGCACTGAATATTTACCTGAAATTCAAACATTTTTGACAAATAACAACGCTACATTAAAATATGTTTTATTAACACATGGGCATTTTGACCATATTTTAGGCTTGAAAGAACTACACGAAAATATGCCAAATGTTCCAATATATGCACATAAAGATGACAAGGATTTAATTGAAAATGTGGCAACCTTCGTAGACAGATTTGTTGGAGGTTTGGGTAAAGTTGATGTTCCGCCAATTACAAAATATATTGATGAAAACGAAGATTTGACAATCGGCGAAGAAAAAATTAAAATTTATCACACTCCAGGACATACAAAAGGTGGCGTTTGCTATTTTGTTGATGATAAATTATTTTCTGGTGATACAATATTCTTAGGAAGTGTTGGTAGAACCGATTTACCAGGTGGAAGTTACGAAAGCCTTAGAAATAGTGTTCGCCAAGTATTAAACAATTTAGACGATAATGTAAAAATATATACAGGACACGGCGATTTAACAACTGTTGGATACGAAAAACAAAACAATCCTGTTTTATAAAATAGAGGAAGAAAATGAAAGAACAATTACAAAAAATTTATGACGCAGCATCAGCTGATTTATCAAAAGCAACTTCAATTGCAGATATTGAAGAATTAAAATTGAAATACTTAAGCAGAAAAGGTGAATTAAATTCAATTAAGAAGAACTTAAAAGACCTTTCAGATGAAGATAAAAGAGTTGTAGGTGCTTTTGCAAACGAAATTGCAAACAAATTAGAAACCGAAGTAAAAGCAAAATACGATGAATTTTATAAAAAAGAATTGGACGAAAAACTTAAAAAAGAAAAAATTGATGTAACCTTGACAGGTAAATACATTCCACAAGGTCATGTTCACCCAATTACATCGACAATAAACGAAATTGTTGATATTTTTCATACATTAGGTTTTTCAGTAGCTCCAGATAAAAACTCTCCAGAAGTTGAGACAGAAAATTATCACTTCGACAAATTAAACTTCCCTAAGGATCACCCAGCTCGTGATATGCAGGATACTTTCTATACTACAATTGCGCCTCACGTAATCTTACGTGGTCAAACTTCTGGCGCTCAAGTTCGTGTAATGGAAGATATGAAACCTCCTATTAAAATAGTTGCTCCTGGTAGAGTTTACAGAAACGAAAATATTAACTCACGTAAAAATAATTTCTTCCACCAAATTGAAGGTTTATACATTGATAAAAACGTAACCTTTGCTGACTTGAAAGGTGTTTTGAATGAATTTTTAAGATTATACTTTGGCGCATCTCGCCCAACAAGATTTAGAAGTTCTTTCTTCCCATTCACAGAACCATCAGTAGAAATAGATGTTCAATGTATTATGTGTCAAGGTAAAGGTTGTAAAACTTGTTCTGGTACAGGTTGGCTAGAAATCTTAGGTGCAGGTATGGTTGATGTTAACGTATTAAAAGCATCTAATATTGACCCAGAAGTATATAGCGGTTTTGCTTTTGGTATGGGTGTAGAAAGATTATCTATGTTGAAATATGCAATTGATGATATCAGATTATTCTTTAACAATGACGAGAGATTTTTAGAACAATTCTAGGAGAATAAAAATGGTAAACATTATTGATTGCGCAAGAAACGTAATGGGTGATAAGTTCGCTTTTATAAAGATGATAATTTTGTCAATCCCATTAATGCTTTCTGTTTGGGCGGCAATGGGTGGTAATATGTTTATTAGTGTAACCATGTATGCCGTTTTTGGTGTAATTTTTGGTGCAGTATTTTTTGAAACAATAAAACGCTCGCTAAATAATGAACCAATGTTGATGCCATCATTTTTGATGCCAATTCCAATGTTTTGGACATTGTTAATGGTAATTCTTTTAAGCATAATGCCTTGTGCAATTAATTTCTTGCTATATTTGGGGTTTGGTGCTCTTTGTGCAAAATTTCCTGTACTTGTTGAAAATCAAATTGCTTTATATGTAAGTTCAACAATTCTTACTTTGTTATGCTCATCAATTTATTTTGCAACAGTTACGCAATATTTACATACAGGAAAAATTAAAGATTCTTTTAATTTGGTAGTTATTGCAAAGTCAATAAAAACATTTATTGTAGATTTAATTTTTTATGCTATTCAAGTTGTCTTGTTTACTTTAGTTGCATTGATACCGCTTTACGTTATTGTTATGATATACGGTAAAAGTATGTTGATTGTCGTTTATTGTTGTATTTTAGTGATGACTAATTATTTGATTTTTGCCGACTATATTGCTCAAACGAAAAAAGATGCAGATTGTAATTTATAATTTTGTTATTACAAAGTGGCGGTTGCTAAAAGCAACCGCCACTTTGTAGCTAAATGCGCCGAGGTGAAACCTCGGCGCATTCTTTATTTTAAAAATCTATTGGTCCAAACTGTTCAAGTTCTTTCAATTTTTCATCAACTTTTTCTAACCCTTTTTGATATTTTTTTCTTTTTGCTTCACCTTTTGCATTCATAATTTTTACTTTTAATAAAATTCTATCCTCATCAAGTCGGCGAACTTTTTGTTTATGTTCCTCTTGCTTCAAAAACATGTAACCATAATAACCGCACCCTTCAGGAATGTCTGAAAAGGCTGTTTCTGGCAACTTTCCACCGCATTTACCGCAGTTTAAGCAAAGTCGTTTTGGTAGTTGTGATTGAAAATCGTTCATATCATGATTATAGCTGTATTTGAGAAACTTTTAAATTTTATTAACATTTCGTAACAATTAGTCTAAAAAGGCAATTTTTACATGGTTTTAGACTTTATATATATGTAGGTAAGGTTAAATAAATATTTAGGTAAGGTTATAAAGCAAATGCAAAACGTATCAAAACAATACGTACAAGCTAATGGTAATTGTCCAAAGGTTAGTATATCAGTAACATCTCCAGGCGTAGGCAAATATACAATGCCTGCAATGCCAAATCAAACAATGGTTTTGAACAACGGATGTTATCCCGCAGCATATTATATTAATACCTTTGCATCGCCAATGATTAACCGACTAAATCAAGCCGCACTTGCTAATCAAATGGCAGATATAAACAGAATTAACGCAGAGGCAAACGGAAAAGGTTCAACCGAAAATATCAAACCAAAAGCACCTCAAACTCCAGAACCTCAAGTTCAAGAAAAACCAAAAGAAACAACCGTAATTCAGTCACAAACAGTACCAATCAAACAGGAGGTTCAAATTCCAAAAGAATTGGTCGATGCAATCCAAACAATTGCAAAGAATACAACAAAAGCTGAAAAGCCAAAAATGGAATTAACTGATCATTACGTAAGAAACTTAGAATCATATTTAAACTCACAAGATAAAAAATTAAGAATAATGGCAGGACAAGACGTAGTAGCCAGACTTCAAGAAGACCCAGAAAGAAAGGATAACCCAGCACTTACAGCATTAACAAACAAAATGTTACAAGACCCTGATTTAGGAGTAAGAAGTTTATCACTTGCAGCATTAGAAGCTAATTTAATAACAGGCGATGAGTTAACCACAAAACTTCTAAAGAAAATGTCAAAAGTACCAAATAGTGAAGAGGCAGATTACGCAAACAAAATACTATTAAGGATGCCTCAGTAAAACAAAAACAAAAATTCAAAACAACTAATTAAAAGGAAATAAACAAGATGTCAATGACAATTCAAAATGCAACAACAACCGCAGCAGCTAAGAAATTTAGTTTGGGTAACGGTTTAGCAAAAGCCACAGGTTATGTAGGTTTGGCGGCAATTGCATACGATGCTCATAAATTAGGACAAGTTAGAGCCGGCGAACGCAGACGTGAAGCAATCGCAGACAGTGGCTTAGACGCATATATGGATTCAAAATCACTTGATAGACCAAGCGTTTTGATGAGTAAAGCTCAAAACAAACGATTTGATATGGAAATGAAAGGACAATTATTCAATAACGTTCGTAACTTCTTCAATTCTGCAATAGGCTACGTTAAAGGTTTTGGCGAATCTTTAGTTAATAATGTAGTTCCTCTAGCTTTGACAACTGCAACAATTTTAACTAAAGGCGCAGTTTCTAAAGCCTCAGCAATTGGTTTAGCTGCTTATGGAACAGTTGATGTTGCTAAAAATTGTTTCGGTGTAGGTAAAAATCATTACTTGAAATAACAAAATAAAAAGTTTTTTAAGGGCGGTTTGCTTAGGCAAACCGCCCTTTTTCGCAAATTTTAAAAAATAATTTAAAAATTTATAAACAAAAATGTTGACTTAAAAAAAATTATCATTAAATAAAAACTGTCAGCGAGAATAAGGAGAGAGATTATGTCTATTAATGCAATTAACACAAATCTGTTTGGAATTTCATCAAAGAACAATGTAAAAGTTCAAGTTTCAGTTGCTGAAAAGAAAACAGAGGAAAAAACACAAACTACACAAACCGAAAACAAACAAGTGTCAGCAGATGATGTATTCAAATACATGACTGCAACAAGACCCACTGCGCCTGTCCAACTAAAGAAAACGGTTAACGTCAAAGCCTATGTAAATCAAGAAAGTGCCTCAAGAATTTCTGCTTCTATGAAGGATTTTGAAGCTCAATTTTCTGATAAACTTTCAGCTGTAAAATCAGAATTTGGCAATATTTCTGACGAATTAGCCGAAAAAATCACGTTAAAAATGTTTTAAGAAATAGAAATAATGTATTTATAATTTACTCGACAACGAAAAAAGAATTGCATTATGTAGATATCCGCCCGAAGAAATTCGGGCTTTTTCTTTATTCTTTAAGCATTTCTCTAAGTTTTTTCAATTGGTCACGAATCTCTGCAGCACGCTCAAAATCAAGAATTTTAGCCGCCTTGTGCATGTCTTTTTCAAGTTTTGTAATAAGTTTAGGCAAGTCTTTTTTGTCAATTCCAAGATCAACCATTTCTTCTGCAACAATATCTTCAAGGTTGCGATAGCTTGCAACAAGCGAAAGAAGATTGTTTTCAATAGGTTTTTTGATAGTTTTTGGAATAATTCCGAACTTCTTGTTATGTTCAAGCTGAATTTCACGACGACGTTCAGTTTCGTCAATTGCTTTTTTCATAGAGTCAGTCATATTATCAGCGTACATAATAACTTCCCCGCAAGCGTTACGGGCAGCACGCCCGATTGTTTGGATTAAACTTGTTTCAGAACGCAAGAAACCTTCCTTATCAGCGTCCATAATCGCAACAAGCGAAACTTCTGGAATATCCAAACCTTCACGGAGTAAGTTTACACCTATTAAAACGTCAAATTCGCCTAACCTTAAATCTCGCAATATTTCAATACGCTCTAATGACTGAATTTCGCTATGCAGGTATCTTACTCGAATTCCTTCTTGCGTAAAGTAATCACACAAATCTTCTGCCATTCGTTTTGTAAGCGTTGTGATAAGAACCCTTTCATCTTTTTTAGTTCGTTTTTCGATTTCCGCTTTCAAGTCTGGAATTTGTGATTCGATTGGGCGAACCGAAATTTTAGGGTCGACAAGCCCTGTTGGACGAATAATTTGCTCAACGTATTGTTCAGAGGTACTAAGTTCAAAATCCGAAGGAGTTGCAGAAATGTAGATTTTTTGTCCAACTTTGTTAAAAAATTCCGCATTTTTTAATGGTCGATTGTCCTTCGCACAAGGTAATCTGAACCCATATTCAATTAAGGTGTCTTTTCTTGCCGCATCACCGTGTGACATACCTTTAATTTGAGGTAAAGTCACGTGAGATTCATCAATTACAGTTAAAAAATCACCTCGAAAGTAATCTAAAAGTGTTGCAGGCGCAGACCCTGCGGGTCTGCGCTCAATAATTCTTGAATAGTTTTCAATACCTGAACAATAGCCCATTTCCTTAATCATTTCGATATCGTACTTAACACGTTGTTCAAGACGTTGAGCTTCAATTAGTTTGTTTTGATTTTTTAATTCAACAAGCCTTGTTTGAAGTTCTTGGCGGATTAAATCAATAGTTTCATCTACATTTTCGTCGTAAGCTAGATAATGTACAGCAGGATAAATTATTGTCGAGTCACAATTTTCTAAAATTTCGCCTGTTGTGTTATCAATTCTAACGATTTTTTCAATTTCATCGCCAAAGAAATAAACTCGGGTTACAATTTTTTCATAACTTGGAATAATTTCGACAATATCGCCTCTAGCACGGAAATTAGCACGTTCCAGTACAAGGTCATTTCTAGTGTATTGAACGCTTACCAAGTGTTCAAGTAATTCTTCTCTTGAAATTTCCATTCCAACATGAAGCTCAATTGAGCCTTTAAAGTAGTTTTCAGGTAATCCCAAACCGTAAATGCAACTAACAGAAGCGACAACAATGACATCGTTTCTCTCATAAAGGCTACGAGTAGTGTTGTGACGAAGTCTGTCGATTTCTTCATTTATGCTTGCCGATTTTTCAATGTAAGTGTCAGTACGTGGAATATACGCCTCTGGTTGATAGTAGTCGTAATAACTGATAAAATATTCAACCGCATTTTCTGGAAAAAGCTCTTTAAACTCGTTGTAAAGTTGCGCCGCAAGCGTTTTATTGTGTGCAATAATTAGTGTTGGTTTTTGCACCTGTTCAATAACATTTGCGATAGTGAAGGTTTTACCAGAACCTGTAATTCCAAGTAAGGTTTGAGAATCAAAACCTAAATTAACACCATTTACAAGCTGTTTTATGGCTTGTGGTTGGTCGCCAGATGGCGAATATTTTGAAACAAGTTTAAATCGGTTATGCTTTTCCATATCTATATTTTAAACCAAGTGTATGAATTTTGACTAGTGGGTATTCCAAAATTTAAAAGTGTAATGTAAAATTTATATATATTTACATTTGAATATAAACAGGTGGCACTCCACAATCTCAAATTCAAAGTCTTAACGATTTTTGATGAAAGGAGGTTGCCTATGGCGAACATTTTCACGCTAGCCGTTATATTTTATATAATAGCAATTTTGTTTAATAAACAAAAACTAGCGTTGATAATCGCGATCCTAACGCTAGTTTTATTCTTATAAAACTGTGGAGTTAAAACTTTAGTCATTAGGACATGACTAAATGCCACCTGTTTATATTTTTATTATAACATATTTTTTGCTCTTTTCAAGCCTATAACAAAATGCAAAGTAATTTATTATTCAACGATAATATTTTCCAATTTAAAATTTAGCGCCTTTTTTAGTTCTTCAAGACTAATTTCTATTTGATAACCAATTTTTCCACCGCTAAAAATGATAGTTTTATAATTTTGAGCACTAGAATCAATAACGGTTTTAAACGGTTTTTTCATACCAATTGGAGAACAACCACCATGAATGTAACCTGTAAGTGGCAACAAATCCTTTGATTTTAACATGCTGATGTTCTTTTCTCCAACTGCACTTGCTGCCTTTTTTAAGTCCAATTCTTTTGCAACAGGCACTAAAAATACATAATTTTGGTTTGATTTGCCAACTGTTACAAGGGTCTTAAAAACAATGTCAGGGTTTTCGTTTAAGGCTTGAGCTACTTCAACTCCGCTTATAGCGCCAGTATTCACGTAGTTGTGGGTTGTAAATTTCAACTTTTTTTGTTCTAAATGTCTTATTGCGTTTGTTTTTTCATCAATGTGTTTCATTATTTTTCCTCTTTGTATAAAAAGCAATTTTTGTCGTGTGAATTAATTACACCGATTGCCTGTAAATAAGAATATATAATGGTAGTGCCAACAAATTTCATTCCTCGTTTTTGCAAATCTTTTGAAATTTTGTCAGATAATTCAGAATGAGTTTTGTCTATTTCATAAAATATTTTACCACCTGTAAAAGTTTTTAGGTATTCATAAAAAGAGCCAAATTCTTGTTGAATTTGTTTGAAAATTTTAGAATTATTTATGCTTGCATTTATTTTTAATTTGTTGCGAATAATACCTTTGTTTTCAAGTAATTCAGCTATTTTTTCATCTCTGTAATTGCAAACTTTTTCAAGGTCAAAATTATCATAAGCCTTTTGAAATTCACCTCGCTTGTTCAAAACACATTCCCAAGATAAACCAGCTTGGAACGATTCAAGTATAAGCATTTCATATAAATAATGCTCGTCAAAATTTTGAACACCCCATTCTTTGTCGTGGTATTCAACGTATTTTGGATTTTTTAAATTGCACCATTTGCACCTGTTCATAGATGTATTGTAACATAATATAGACTCTTAACAAGTTCAGAGTGCATAAAGTTTGAAGTGCAATCATAATGTCATGCTGAACTTGTTTCAGCATCTCTTTTTATCACATAGGGAGCATAAAGCAAAATGGTTTTATTAATCAAACTCGCATTGCCAAGTCGGGTCATTATATGCTTTAAAACACATTTCTATTTGAGCTTTTTTCAATTGAGAAGTTTTAACAACTTTTCTAATTTACGTCCATATAAAAATTTATCTTCCGCAACAATGTTTAAATTTTTTACCAGAACCGCAAGGACAAGGGTCATTTCTACCTACGTTTGTGTAATCATATTGCGATTTTTCTTCTTTTTCTATTGCTGAATCAATGGTTGAGGTAAACACGCTTGAAGAATACAAAATTGCAGTTTGAGAATAAATTTTGTGAGTTAAAAACATTTTTTTATATTTGCGCAAAATTTCATCAAAAGTTAAGTTGGTTTCTTCTGCTTTGTTTGCAAGTTCTAAGAAGTTTGGATATTTTGCATAAATTCTTTTCAAGATTGAATCTGAAATTTTATCTGAGGTTAAAAAATATTTTATGCAATCTTTTGCGTTTTCAACTGTTTCTAAAGAGTTGTCCTCTAATATTTTTGTTAAAGTTTTGTAGAAAGGTACAACATATAAACCGTTTTCTTTATCATAGATTATGCCTACATCGTAAGGTTTTTTGTGCGATGAGAAGCCTTGTAATGATTTTTCTACAAAATTGTCGTAATCGTTGTCAAATTCAACACTTTCAAAATATTTTAATTCTTTTGGTTCTTCAATTTTTCCGTCAAGGTTCAAAGGTGTGCCGTTTTCAACATATTCATTAAATTCGCCAATAATTTCATCAGCAAATTTGTTCATTGTAATTATTTCATCAGTATGAAAGGCATCTTGAAATTTGTCATACATTTTTGCAATGTTAGATTTAATTTCTTCTTCCTTTTGTGCGTTATCCTCATAAACCAAATATGGCTCGTGGATAATTTTTGCCATTGCATAACGCATAGCATCGTCTTTTTTGCTTTCTGGTAAATGTCCTGTAAGCTCAATTATGTAAAAAGAGTTTTGATAATTGAAAACTCTTGCAACGATAAATTGACCAATGCCAAAGCCTCTAAATTCAGTCATTTTAAAGGTTGCATTTAAAGTGTAATTTTTTTCGTTGATTACATTGTAAACTTCAAAACCACCTTTTAAAACTCTTTTTATTCTAAATAATGATGAGAAAGAACTTGTTAAAGATTTAGAAATTTCGTTTGATTGAGTTTCGTTAAAAACTTCTAACGGAGTTTTGTTCAATTCTGGAATATTGCGTTCAAAAATATATGGAATGTAATATTCTTTTGTCGCTTCCTCTGGTGAATTGTAGATTCCCATTGTTTTTGTGTATTCAATGTAATCTTCTTTTATTGCATCATTTGTCTTTGCAAATTTATAAATATCTTCAATAGCTTCGTTAATTTCGTTTGTAATAGTTAGTGTTTCCATAATTTACCTCTTTTTATAATAATTAAACTTTAAGCACATAAAAATTACAATACCGACAGTAGAGGGATTTTTTCATGATATATTATATATATACATGTACAAATTAAGGGGTAAAAATGTTTGACAATTTAAGTGATAAATTACAAGAGATTATAAGAAAGACATCAGGTAATAAAGAACTTACACAAGATAATATGCAAGAGGCATTGCGTGAAATTAGACGTGCCTTACTTGAAGCTGATGTTAACTTAAGAGTCGTAAAAGCTTTTATTTCAAACATTAAAGATAGAGCGGAAGGCGAAGAAGTTTTAAAGGGTGTTGACCCAGCTCAACAACTTGTAAAAATTGTTCATGACGAGTTAGTAGCCTTGTTGGGTAAAGAAACAAGTCCGTTGAATTTGACAGGACACCCTTCTGTAATTATGATGCTAGGTTTGCAAGGTTCAGGTAAAACAACATCAAGTGCAAAATTAGCGGTAAAACTTAAAAAAGAAGGTAAAAATCCGTTGCTTGTAGCATGTGACGTTTACCGTCCTGCAGCGGTTAAACAATTACAAACCTTAGGAACTCAAATTAATACAGAGGTTTACGCAGAAGAAGGAAACACTGATGTTCAAACTATCGTGCAACACGCTTTGAACCACGCAAAAGAAAACGGATTTAATGTCGTAATCCTTGATACTGCTGGTCGTTTGCAAATTGATACAGATATGATGGCAGAACTTCTTTTGATTGATAGAATTTTTGCACCCCACGAAAAATTGTTAGTAATTGATGCGATGACAGGTCAAGAGGCGGTAAATGTAGCTGAAAATTTTGATGCACAACTAGGTTTGACAGGTTTGGTTCTAACAAAATTAGACGGTGACTCTCGTGGAGGCTCTGCCTTAAGCGTTGTTTACTGCACTAAAAAACCAATTAAATTAACTGGTACAGGCGAAAAAATTGATGCATTAGAAGATTTTTACCCTGACAGAATGGCTACAAGAATTTTAGGCATGGGCGATATCGTTTCATTCGTAGAAAGAGCAAAAGAAGTTTTTGATGAAGAAGAAGCTAAAAAATTAGAAAGAAAAATGGCGAAAGCTGAATTTACTTTTGACGATTTCTTAAATATGAAGCGTCAAATGAGTATGTTTGGTTCAATCGACCAAATTCTTGGAATGCTTCCTGGCATGAACCTAAAAAAAGAAGATAGAGATTTAATTTCTCACGAGGGCGAAAAACAATTCAAACGTATAGAAGTGTTTATTCAAAGCATGACGCCCGAAGAACGCTCTAACCCTCAATTGTTGAATTCTAGTCGTAAAAAAAGAATTGCCGTAGGTTCAGGTATACCACTTCATGATATAAATATTTATATCAAACAATTTGAACAAATGCGTAATATGATGAAGGGTATGAATCAAATGAAAGGCATGATGGGCAAAATGGGCGGATTTGGCTTGCAAAAAATGATGCAAACAATGAGCAAATTCAAATAATTTAGTTCTACCTTCTAAAAATATTACCCACAAAGATTAATAGAAAGAGTGTGTAATTTTGCCACAAAATTTCATAATCTATAATTATGAAACTTGGTAAACTGCACTACAAAAAAATGACTCTTGAAGAACTCGTAACTCTTGCACAACAAGAGAATTTTAAGGCGCTCGAAGAAATTGTGCGCAGAGAGCAAAAAAATATTTTTGCAACATTTACCTACCTACATTCCAATAACGAAAACATTTATGACTTAACTCAAGAGGCTTTGCTACGTATGGCAAAGGCTTTGCCGACTTTAAAAAATCCGAAAACTTTCAAAAGTTGGTTAAATCAAATAGTCATGCACTTATTTTATGACGATTTACGCAAATTAAACCGTATTCCGCCAACAATTTCAATTGACGATGATAGAAAACAAGATAATAATTGCACAACAAATCCGCACACACTAATTCCAGACAAACGATGTAAACCTTTAGAGCATTGCCTTTCAAATGAATTAGATTGCGTAATAAAACGTGAAATGCGACAACTGCCTGATTATTTTCGTGTTCCGATTGTGTTAAGAGAGTTGCAAGGGCTATCTTATGATGAAATTGCAAAAATTACAAACACAAATGTCGGAACGGTTAAATCACGTATTGCAAGGGCAAGAAGCCGTTTAAAAGACAGTCTAAAAGAGTATATTTAATAAAATTGAGGAGAAAAACATGAGACAAGACAAAATGGCTTGTAACCAAGTTACGGCATTGCTTTCGTACTACATTGATGGGAAAGTAAGCGCACAAATTACATATTTTATCGAGCAACACCTAAAACGATGTAAAACTTGCCGAGCACGTTATGAAGTTTTGCTCAAAGCCATTACAGACATTAGAGATGTAAAAACTCAGATGGAAAACATTGAACTTAACAAATGTGTGCCTGTAACAGCAAATAGTATCACTTTCAGCGAAAAAATGTCAGCATATTTGGATAACGAACTTTCAGATGAAGAAAGTCTACGTTTTCGTCGTTATGCAATTGCAAATCCATTGGTAAGAGAGGAGTTAGAAGGCATGTTTAAGGTTAAAAATGCTATGAACACATCATTTGAACGTACAAAAAGCGATTTAAAAGAAGATTTTACAAAAAATGTAATGGATGAGGTAAAAATGAAAGAACTAATTTACGAACAAGAACCTTTAATTTTAAAGGTATTGGCAATATTTATATTTTTATTTGTATTTTTGTCAGTAAGCGCTATCGTAATTTTTTAGTGTAAGAATAAAAATACAAGTGCAGAAGCCACCAAAGCAGGTCCAAATGGTACTCTCATTGCATCATCGAAGTTGTTTTGGGCTTCGTCAATGTTCTTTGGTAAAGTTGCAAGAATTTGCTTAACAAGGTAATAACCAAAGATAATTTGAACGCCTGCAAATAGCCAGTTTATTGCCATAATACCTAAATCTAAATACTTAAAATACAGCGCTTCAACAACTGAAATTCCGATAAAAGCAAGAAATGGAACTAACAATTTGAAGTTCTTTTTCTTATATAACTTACGCAAGAATAGCGGAACGATAATTGCTACCTGAATTGCAAACGCACCAAGCAAAATTAATAAAATATATTTGTAGCCGAAGCATGCTCCTAAAGCCCCTGCAATTAAAATGTCGCCGACCCCAATAACCATGCCTTTAAAGAACAAATAACCTAACCCAAATATTAAAGCGATAACGCCTGCACCAAGCAGTAGACCTAATATTGAGGCAATGAATGAGGTGTAGAAAATAAAGGTGTGACCCGTGTATAATTCACCAAAATTAAAGAAGTTGTAAACAAGTCCGAATATAGCTAGAATATAGCAATGCCAATCGAAACAGACATGCTCTTTAATATCTGTCATAGCAATTATAATAAACATGCTCAAAAAGCACATTGCAAAAATTGTTTTGATATCAATTCCAAACTTTAGGTAGGCACTTAAAAATAAATATCCAGTCAAAAGCTCAATTATTGGGTATTGGATAGAAATTTTTTCATGACAAAATGCACATTTACCTCTTAATCCAATGTAAGAAATTACAGGAATGTTATGCCACCACTTCAATGGTGTTTGGCATTTAGGACATTTTGAAGCAGGAAAAACAATTGATTCCTCACTTAAAGCCCTTAAAATAACAACATTCAAAAAACTTCCAATGCAAAGCCCTGTAATAAATACAAAAAATCCTAAAACAATTTCAAATTCCATGTCTATTCGCCTTCAGATGGTGTTTCTTCGCAAATAATATTATAAATCTCAGACAATGCTTTTTTTAGTCTTCTAGAAACTTGCATTTGAGAAATTCCTAATCTATCAGCGATTTCTCGTTGATTTAAGTCCTCGTAATAGTTTAGTTCAACAACATCTCTCAAGTTTTGCGGTAATTCTTTAATGGCATGAGCAAGCATCATTTTTTCCTCATAAGCATTCAAAAATTCTTGATAGTCTCCAGCGGGAATTTTGTCTGCAAGCGAGAAGCAGTCATCCTCACTATTTGTAATTGCTTGATCTAACGAAACTGTACTTTTACGTCTATCAACTTCAATAACATCTTCGATTTTGTTTACAGGCAAGGACATAACTTTTGCGATTTGTTCGCTTGTAGGGTCTTCAATGCCTTCTTCAATAAGTTGTTTTATAACTGTATTAATTCTAAATGCAAGTTCTTGAATTTCACGAGGAGCTTTGATAATAGATGCTTTATCACGAAGATAGTGGCGAATTTCGCCTGTAATTAAATAACTTGCATAAGTTTTAAATTTTGTACTAATGCTAGGGTCAAAAAACTCAATCGCTTTTATTAAACCGACTGAACCCACTTGGATTAAATCATCAACGGGGTCAGTAGAACGACGAGCAAGAGAACAAGCAATTTTCTTAACCAAAGGTATAGTCGCAACAACGATAAGATTCTTTAACTGTTTCTTTTTCTTTTCGTCTTTTTCATTTTTGTAATCAACGAGCCAATCATTAATTTGAAGGGTTGTTTCATCCGTAATTGTCAAAATAGTCCTCGCTTATTCTTCCTTGATACCCTACAAAATTATTATAACATAAAATAAGTGTAACAAATTATTACAAATATGTCATGATTTAAGGGTAAAGTAGCAACTTTTTTTTTTACTTGATTTATAACTAACATATAGTAGTGTTTTAATTATTTAATTTAGTGTGTAGAAAAATAGCGAAACGTATTATATAAACTAATCAAACAAATCATATAGGAAAATAGGAAATATATTTGTTCACTTTATAAAAATAGAAAGGCATTCTAATGAAATTAGAAAAAATCCAAAATTTGTCAGTTGTTACTCAACCACAAATGCAAAAAGCACAAGCAGTAAGACCAAAACTGACTTATGAGGCAGACTCTGCAACATTTACACGTAAAGCTGAAGACAAAGTTATCTCTATGAAAAGAGAAGGTAATGCTTTGCATGTAGCATTTACAGGTAAATTGCAAAACCCAATGGAAACAAAAGCATCTGAAGATGCACCAGCAATTCAATTTAGAGTTCGTGGCGTATCAAAACACCAATTAGGTACAGAAGGCGCAAGTGCAACAGCAGAAGACGATTCAGTTGTTCAATTGGCAAACAGCAATTGGAAAGAAGGCGATCGCTTACAATGGAAAGAAGAAAAGACTCGTATGGGCAAAACAATTGCTTTGTCTCACCCAAAATTCGGTGAAATCGGTCAAGTTCCAAAAGAAATGGCAGAAGTGTTGTTACCTGTATTGAAAGGTAAAAAACAAGACTTCTCTTTTGAATTAGGCAACGTAATTGCAGGTACTTCAAAAGGTGCTCCTACAATTGGTTTGAGAGCAGTATTGAAATATAATGGTAACGATAAATCAACAGCAAAAGAAGCCTCTGATGTATTTAACGGTTTGTTAAACTCAGATGATCCAAAAATTTCAAAAGCTGTAATGGTATACCAACCAGAAAAATCACCAAAACAAGTTTTAGAAAGAATCTTCGATGTAGAAGGTAAAGAAAACGGCTTAGGTAAAGTTAAAGAAATTAAAGAAACTATTGATAACATTGCAAACGAAATTAACAACCCAGAAAACAAAAAAATCTTAGTTTTGGGTCACTGCAAACCAGATGGTGATACATTAGGTTCAGTAATTGCAATGAAGGAAGCCTTGAAAGCTGCATATCCTGATAGAGAAATTGATTGTGCAGTAGATGATAAAATTCCAGGTTTGTTCAGAGACAAAATGCCAGGTATTGAAGACGTTAAACGTCCATACAACGCAAAGAAAATCGAAACATTAGAAAAGAACTTGGAAGTTTTAAAATCATTAAAAACAGATACAGCTAAAGAACAACAAAAAGTTCTAGAAAGAGACTTGTCTGAATTAAAAGATCCAAACAACTTATTTGATGCAAACCCATTACAAGGTAAACCTAAAAAACAATATGACTTGGTTGTTACATTAGACATACCAACACCAACACGTTTCTCAGGTGCATTCAAAGATTATATCGAAGGAAGTAAAAAACAAATTTATATCGACCACCACCCTCACAGAATTACTGAATGGCAAAATGCTAAAGAAGAAACAGGTTTAGATATGAATAAAATTCATAAAAACGGTTTAGCTTTAGTATGTGACGCAGTTCCTGCAGCAACTCAATTGGTTACAATCGTAGCTGAAAAAGCAGGCGTTTTAGGTAAAATGTTTGAAAAAGGTGGAAAGGCTGCTAAAAACTTCGTAGCAAGTGTAATTACAGGTACATCAACAGATACAGGTTCATTCACAAGAACAGCAAACTTGTTACCACACCACTCAGCATTACCTGTACAACAAAGACCAAACTTCTTCCCAGAAGGTATGTCTACTTGGTTAACTAACCAATTGTCAAAAACTGACAAATCAGTAGATAAAAAATGGTTACGTGAAAACATTGCTTATGATGTTCCAGATAAAGCATTAAGCTCAACATCAGTAGATGGTAAAGCATCACCTCGTGATAAAATGGTTCAATATGCATTAGATGGTAGAAAAATGTTCCCAGACTTGGGCTTAGGTATCATTGAAGTAGATTATGACCAAATGTACGATGTATTTAACGCATCATTAGAACAAGACCCTGATATCACATTGTTAGATATTCAAAACGGTTTCAAATACTCAGAAGTTCTAGGTGCATTGAAATCTGACCCATCAGAAACATCACAAAAATTAGCTAAAGGACAAAAAGCAAGCACATTGTCAGAAAAAGCAACTCAAACTTACACAGGTCCTTACGATGCAGATAGAATCGGTATCTTAGTTATCCAAGATAAGAAAGAAAACTTCATCACAGAAAACTCAGATGTAGCTAAACAAAATGGTTTAAGATTGTCATTTAGATCTTCAGCAATGAGTGATCACGCAGAAATCTTAGCTAACTTGTTCGGTGGTGGCGGTCACGGTGGCGCATCAGGTGGTAGAGTTGACCTACCAGGTGTAGAAATCGACACTCCATTAGTAATTAAAGTTAATGGCAAAGTTGTAGATGATACAGCAGAAGTTTACAAAGACTTAAGAAGTAACTACAATATTATGAAAGATAATAAGATTCCTGCTGAACAAAGAGCTGGCAAATGCAAAAAAATCGAAATTGCATTAGCTGAAGAAGGACAAAAAGGCAGAACAACTACTGAAATCATTAAAGATGTAGTTACAGAAATCAGAAAAACTCAACCTGCTACAACAACACAAAGACCACAAAAAGGTGGAAAAGCTGGTAAATCTGGTAAAGGTCAAAAATCACAAAAGACTCAAGGTCAAGACCAACCACAACGTCCAGGAAAATCAGGTGGTAAACATAAACCACAAAAAGGTGGCAGAAGACATTTCGAAGTAGCTGCATAATTTCAGAGAATGAAACAAGGAAATATAAAGTGAACTTTAACAGACCTCAAGGTAACTTGAGGTCTGTTTTTATGTTTATTTTTTTATGATTTTTAATGTAAACAAATGTAACGAATCACGCTGAAATGCTTAAGTTTACATGGTTTCGTGCCGAATTAAAAGGTATAGGGAAATGAAATTACAATAGTTAATAAGGAAAGTGTGTCGTTATGGGTTTAGCAGCATCACAAGCAAGATTTTTAAATTTA